>Ga0105048_10004110_pt1 | contig 23791 bp, 20 predicted proteins | sample MAT05_FD_78382 | JGI IMG/M metagenome (GOLD analysis project Ga0105048, IMG submission 78382) | Freshwater microbial communities from Lake Fryxell liftoff mats and glacier meltwater in Antarctica - MAT-05 | ecosystem: Environmental > Aquatic > Freshwater > Ice > Liftoff microbial mat | place... | reverse complement strand
CCAATCGGTAGTGGATGTATTTTGCAACGTCACATTAACCGTAAAATTCGTCCCTGCTATTGCAGTTGTATTGGGCAGATTGTAATTCAGCAAGTTCCAGCGGTCATCCGGCGCGACTTTGCCGCCGCTGCCGTTTAGAATATCTATGCCGGTGTAATAATGCGCGAGAATTTGGCGGTAGTCAGTCCAGGTCACGGGCCAGACCAACTTTTCTCCGTTGTTGTATTGATCTCGATTAAGCTTATTAGCACATTGATCTCCAAGCGCCCACCGATTGGCGCCTTTTTGACTCATACCAAAACCATATGCGCTGTTGTTATTAGCTCCACATGCGGTGCTAATAGGATCCTGTACGCCGACTAGATGCGGTTTGTCGCCATTATTTGTCACGCCTTGCATGTCGGAGCCAAAATCAGTTTTGGCTGGCTGAGTATCGCCGTGAAGAGCAATGTAATATCCCTCTGTATCGCCAACTGCTTGACAAGTCAACCATTGAAATTCATTGAGAATGTTTACCGCTCTATTGCAGCGTTGTGTCTCATCATTGAGAACAGAATTTCCCAGAGCATATTCAAAAGCATATGGGACGGTGACTTGCATGTTTCCCGCCCCTTCACTTGCGAACGAAGTATTCCACATCAAGAAGTTTTGACTGTGAAAATAGTAAGCAAAGGAACGCGCCGCAACCGCCTGCGCAGAAAGCGCGGGCAAATTAGGATAATCTTCGCCAGTGTTTCCCGCAATGGCGGGCATTTCTTTGGCGACGGTATTTAACAGATAATCGTTTTCTAAGCTCACATTCCAAGGATTTGCGGGGTAAGGGTAAAATTTTTCGGTGGTTTGTGTACATCCATAGGCAAAGTCAGTAGGCGTAAAATCCAAACACGCTATCGGCGGTTCTATTCGCGCCCCAGAATTCGGGTCCAAGTGCCAGTATTTTACCGATATTTCTGGTTGATTATATCCTTGCTGCAAGTTCAAGGATAAAGGCGACCTCTCAAAAGGCATCGTAATGCCAGATTGTACCTGTTGAAAAGCAAACAAGGTAATTAAAAAAGATATCAAAAGTAGTTTCTTATGTTTCATGGCGTCACCTATGGCTTGATAGTTTTTTGCACAGATATCAAACATAGTCTGTCTATTTGTGTTGGACATTTGACTATCAACTGCGAAGCATCATCAGACCAAAGAAGATTAGTTTCACCAAAGTTTGAACCTAAATTTTGAGATGGCGAAGAAATTTCAACAAATTGACTGGTAAGAAAATCAACTAAATATAAATATTTTGAATTTCCACTAGATTGCTCGTATGCCCTTGTAATTGCCGCTAAGTGTTGATTATCAGGCGCCCATGCAATGTCAAGCACAGAGAGCAAGCCTTCTTTGTTAGCAGGAATAAGTTGTTGTGCTTCTATTTTTGACAACTTGCCAGTTGCCATATCTAACACAGCCAAATCTGTGGGAGTGCGAAATCCCCAACTCCTTATAACGGCTAAATAACGCCCGTTTGGACTCCAACGCGCTATCGCTATAGAAGCGAATTTTTCTGATTTCGCTGAGTTTTTCCCATTAAACAAATCAACTTCGCAAAGTTGCCCGTAATTGACGTCCATCAAGAAGGTATAACTTCCGCCATTTTCATCGCTATACAGAAAAATTTGCGAAGCGTTTGGTCGCCAAGCCATTTTGTAAAACGCTGGCAAAACATGACCCTTGCGGCGATAATCTAGTAAAACGGTGTCAAAGGGCGTGGTGGGCTGCGACGCCTCTACCGAGTCTTTCAAGGCTTTGCGATGGGAGATATGTTTATCAGTATTGGCAAAATAGGCAATTTGAGTCCCGTCTGGATTGACGGCTACCGAAAACATAGATAAGTAATCCAAAGTCAGTTGCGCATCCTCTAACAATTTTGCGTTTACAGGATCGCCTTGGCTTATCCACAATTGACGTTCAATTTTATAAGGCGAAACATTCATTCCGTTGCTTTTGGTCGCACTAATCACTTTTAAATCGGGATACACTACAGCATTTGTTCCCGCTATCCACGACGGCGGCATCCCGTATGTTATTGCACGTTTGGCATAAACCTGTGTTTCAACAGTCTGAGGGTCGAACAATTCGATGGATTGATATTTTTCATCTAAATGATCTTGCGTCATCAAGATACGCTGGTTATCAGGCAGCCACTCAAAAATATTGTAAATGGCATTTGAATTAGATAACACAACCTGCGGTTCCGAAAAAGTATATTCCTCCGGCGTTGACTCCGCAGTGGTAGTCTGCGCCAACGGGAAGGTGCAGGCGGGCGGCTGTTTGGGTTTCATGGCATTGTCTTCTTCCGTGTTTGCGGCTGTTGGTACGGGCAAGCCTGCAGGCACATTTACAGCCGTTGGCGGTAAGGGTACGGGCGTATTCGGTACGGCATTTTGTTCCGCCGCCGATCTCATCACGAAGAACAGGGGGATAATCAAGATCAGCCCGATCACCAACAGGGTTTCCAGCGTTCCTTTTGTATTGCGATTTTTTTTCATTATGTTGCTTCCTTATTTTTTTGATTTCAAGAAGTTCATAATTGCTCATCGAACTTCCTTTTTTACTTTATAGTTTGTGGGCTTTGAAAATTGATTTACCCGCCTTGATTTTTCTAAACATACTATAGCCAAAAATGAAGTTGTCAAGTAAATTAACAGAATGCGAAAAAGAATAACCATATTAAGTATAAAGTCCAACTACATCAGTTGGGCTTTATACTTTTATTTTTTCTTGACTGTCTGACGTTTGATAGGTTTGTTTTTTACCGCCGACTTTCCCTTCATCCCAACTGGCAGCTTCTCCAACACATCGAACCCGCGCTGTCAGAATATCGGGTCATGGGAACCCATTCCCGTTTGAATTCATCGCTCAGTTCAAGTCAACCACCAAATTATTCTTTTAGATTTTCCCTGTAACTTTTTCGATGCTGGGGGATAGTATCTTTATAACATGGTCATTAACTTTCACGATCTCTACCAAAAATATGCTACAGACGTTTATCGTTTTGCCTACTGGCTATGTGGTAACGCGCAGGATGCCGAGGATATCACCTCTGAAACCTTTGTGCGCGCTCTGACCTCCGCCGACTCTATCAAGACCGAGACGGTTAAAGGATATTTGCTGACCATTGCCAAAAATCTGGCGTTCAAGAAAAATAAGCGATCAAAACGTATCGTGGACTTAATCCCAAGCCTGCCTGCCGCCTCCGAAGGGCCTGAGCAGACCGCTGAAACAAATCTCAGCCTGCAAAGCGCCCTGCAATTTTTGCAAACTGTGCCGGAAGTGGATCGCGCCGCACTGCTCATGCGAATTCAAGGTGAATTGTCTTATGAAGAAATTTCCAACGTGCTGGGAATTTCGCTGGCGGCGACCAAGGTCAAGATTCACAGAACACGCTTGAAGTTAAATGCCCACCGTATGAAAGAAGAGGAATCCAGATCATGAAAATTACACGAGATATTATTACCGATCTTTTGCCTGTTTATCTTTCAGGCGAAGCCAGCACAGATACAAAAACGCTGGTGGAAGCGTACCTGCAAGACGACCCTGAATTTGCAAAACTTATCGACGAGAACAGCGCTGTTCTCCCCGATGGTCAAATTAATCTATCAAAGGAAACTGAAATGAACACATTAAACAAAACCCAAAAACTGTTACAAAAACGCTCGGTCTATATGGCTTTTACGATTCTCTTTCTACTGTTATCCGCCTCATTCACATTTGGGTCGCAAGGCTTCCACTGGATGTGGGCTGACACACCCATCAATATTGTGATCTTCCTTGTGTTTGGCGCATTCTTCGGCTTTCAGTATTGGAGAATCTCACACCAATTGAAAGGCTCAGACTTGTAATACATTACAAAACAAAAGATGACCCAGCAGTAAGCTGGGTCATCTTTTGTTTATTTCTTCTTTCTGTTCAATGGCGATATTGCTCGAACTTTTTTACTCTTTACTGACGACTTTCCCTTCACCCCAACCGGCAGCTTCTCCAACTCACTCACCAGCTTCTCCAATACATCGAATCCGCCCTGCCAGAATTTCGGGTCGCGGATGTTAATGCCCGCATCCTCAAGAATTTTGGCAGGCGCTTCCGATCCGCCCGCAGAGAGGATCTTGAGATAGCGCGGCTTGAAGGAGTCACCTTCAATTTTATATTGCTGATACAACGAGAAGACCAGTAACTGTCCAAAAGCATAGGCATACACATAAAACGGCGTGTGATAAATATGCGGAATGGAAACCCATTCCCATTTGAATTCATCACTCAGTTCAAGTGAATCGCCGAATTGCTCTTTCAGGTTTTCCATATACGCGGCACACAGTTCATCCACAGAAGCATTCTTCTGGATCATTTCATGTGCCTGCTTTTCAAACATCGCAAAATAAGATTGGCGCATGATGGTCGCGTACGCATCGTCCACCTGTTTGAAGAGAATGTCACGGCGTACCGCTTCATCTTTTTCTTCAGAAAGCAGTTTATCGGTGAACATCATCTCGCCAAAGGTGGAGGCTGTCTCTGCCAGCGGCAGGGACGAGTGAAACGTAAACGTGCTGTGATGTGAAGCCAGCATGGAATGAATGGCATGTCCCAACTCATGCGCCATGGTAGCCACGTCACGCGCATTGCCTTGATAGTTCAACAAAACATAGGGCGTCATCTCAGGTACAACTGACCAGCAGAACGCACCGTCACGTTTGCCTTTTCTCACTTCGCTGTCCACACGGTTTTCATCGAATACACGCCGCGCAAGCTCGCCCAATTTGGGGTCGAACGCGCTGAATGAATCCAGTACCATATCAGCGGCTTTGCTGTAATCATATTTTTTGTCCGAGCCAGCTACGGGCGCATAAATATCATAGCGGCGCAGTTTCTTTACGCCGAGTGCTTTTGCTTTTAGTTTGAAGTAACGCTGGAAGATATTTGAATTTTTGCGCGCGGTTGCGAGCAGAGCGTCCACGGCTTCATTGGGAATATCATTCGCTAGATTGCGCACAGAGAGCGGATCACTGAATTTGCGCAGAGAGATATTCTCGTTGTACCAGTCACGGGCGATGGTTTGATAAATCTGCCCGAGCGTTGTACCTGCTTCGCCATACACGCGGTATAGTTCTTGATATGCGGCGGCACGCAGTTTCGGGTCACTGCCCTGAGCAAAGCGCATCAACTGTCCGCGCGTAAGTTCCTGTATTTTTCCTTTTACTTTCAATTTATAAACATATAAATTCGTGATCGAATCATAGAGCGTGTTCAAGGCGTTTACGCCCGTCACATTTTTCAGGTTGACCACTTTTTCTTCAGGTTCGCTCAGCGTGTGCGGCTTGAAGAGTCGCATGGCTTCAAGATAATAGCGATAATCACCTGAAGCTGCCATCAAACGTTTGGCGTTGGTCTCGTCTAATTCTTTCCACCATAAATTAAAAAACAGCGTGCGGTTTTCGACCTCTGCCAAAAATTGCTGCGCGCGCGATCGCAGAGAATGTGCGGCTTGATCCTGTGTATCAGCCGTGAAAGACAAACCCGCAAAAGAATGTAATTTGTTTGCAATGCGGCCTGTATCTTCGCTGGCACGCATGACCTGCATAAATTGTTCAGCTGAAATATCGGGGGTCAGTTTTCCGCGCACACCTTCAAATGACGAGACCTGCTCTTCGATCATGTCAAATGCGTTTTCAAGTTCGGCGCTTTCATAGCCGGGGTATAGCGCAGTCAGACTCCATTTTGAAATTTTATATGCCATGAGATTCTCCTTTTATGAATTATAGGGCGGAGCATTGCTCCGCCCTATAATTATTATCACGAAATAAATTTCTCTTGCAGGTCCTCAAGTATGGATTTTACAAACTGGATCGGACGTGCATGATATCGCCATCCTTAACTGGATATTCCTTACCTTCGAGTCTAAACTTGCCTTTGGCCTTCGCTTCATTCATCGACCCTAAACTGATCAAGTCTTCGTAGGCAACCACCTCCGCCCGAACAAATCCACGCTGCAAGTCGGTGTGAATTTCAGCAGCAGATTCAGCGGCTGTGGCACCGCGTTTGGTGGTCCATGCGCGCACTTCATCTTCGCCCACAGTGAAGAAGGTTTGCACTTGAAGCAGGTCATAAGAAAGATTGATCATTCGGCTTAGGCTTAATTCCTTGATGCCATATTCTTCCATGAAGACAGCGGCATCCTCTGCGCTGAGTTGGGCGATTTCCATTTCAAGTTTGCCCATTAGCGATACGCTGGGATGATCAAGTTTGCCTTGTATATCCGGTGCAGGTTGTCCTTCACCCATATTGAATACTGTCAGGATGGGTTTGCGGGTCAGCAGGCCATAGCTGGCGAGTTCCCGTTTTTCATCGCTTGTAAATTCCAAACTGCGCAATGGCTTGTTATCTGAAAGCGCTGCATTAAGTTTTTGAAATAATTCAGTTTGCCGCGCATTAAGGGCTTTGTCTGTGCCGCCTTTTTTGAGTTCTTCGGCTAATTTTTCCAGTTTTCTTTCAACAGCGATTAAGTCGTTAAGCAGGAGTTCGGTTAACATGCTGTCGGCATCGCGCAACGGATCAACACTGCCGCTGGGGTGCATCACGTTCTCGTCGGTGAATCCGCGCACGACGAGGATCAAGCCTTCCATTTGGTTGAGTTGATTCAACAGCTGCCCGGAAATGCCGCTCTTGGCCGAACCAGCTTCCAGTCCGGCAATATCCGCGTATGTCACTTTGGTGTAGATGGTCTTCTTCGGTTTGAACATCTCTGAGAGGAGAGTCACGCGCGGGTCGGGAACGTCCACAACGGCTGTGTGAACTTCAATGCGACCTGCAGAGGCGGTGGTGGGGGTGTTGCCGCGCGTGAGGGCGTTGTAAATGGTGGTTTTTCCAGATTGGGGTAATCCTATGATTCCTAGTTTCATGCTTGACCTTATCAGTGAGAGTTTGTTATACTAGCGGGCGCTCGACAAAAAATGCCGGAGTGGCGGAATAGGCAGACGCGCACGACTCAAAATCGTGTTCCCTACGGGAATGAGGGTTCGATTCCCTCCTTCGGCACAGCCACAAAAGTACCCAAGCGGTATTATACACGAACGGCCTCTCCACAAGAGAGGCCGTTCGTGTATAAAAAATTATCAGGTTGTGGAGTTGTGCAGGAGGCAACTTGGTAACCTATTGCGCGTACATATTGATAACCCGCTCCGTCATTTTTTATGGAGGTATTTATGATGAAACTATATTTGCTCTTTGCTGTGATGGATCTGATGATTTTGCTGGTTTATCCAATTGCCTATATCATGCATCGGGCGCGTAAATTGATGAGCTCAAAACATTAGCAAGTTATCAAAAAAACAGTAAAATATTTGCAGGAGGCTCTCATGCCATCATTAAACGAGGTTCTGGCTGTGATCTTAGGTGGAGGTCGCGGTGCACGTTTATATCCGCTTACGCAAATGCGTTCGAAACCCGCTGTTCCGATTGCGGGTAAATATCGTCTTATTGATATTCCAATCAGCAACTGTATTAACTCGGGGATTTTTCGGATTGCAGTGCTTACACAATTTAATTCAGTCTCCCTACACCGCCATATTACGAATACCTATGATTTTGATGCGTTCCACACCGGTTGGGTACAAATTTGGGCGGCGGAACAAACCATTGAAAGCGCAGATTGGTATCAAGGTACGGCTGATGCCGTTCGTAAGCAAACACTTGAAATCCAATCCAGCGGGGCAAAAAATGTTTTGATTTTAGCGGGCGATCATCTTTATCGTATGGATTATAAGGCGATGGCTGAGTACCATTGGGCAAACAAAGCCGATATCACCGTGGCGGTTCAACCTGTTCCGCGCGAGGAAGCCTCCCGTTTTGGGATCTTAAAACGGGAAACAGATGGCAGGATATCATCTTTTGTAGAAAAACCAAAAGATGTTGAAACTCAAAATAAATTTATAAGCCGTGATGATCAAGCTCGCCCATTTCTGGGTTCGATGGGTATTTATATGTTCAAGACCAAAGTATTAATGAAATTGCTTGCCGATTTCCCAAACCATCATGATTTTGGCAGTGACATCATCCCTGAAGCGATTAAGATAAATAAAGTATTCGGTTTTGATTTTGACGGCTACTGGCAGGATGTTGGAACGATCCGTTCCTTCTATGAGACTAATCTTGCGCTCACTACTCCGCAGACTCCATTTAATTTTTATGACCCGAAATTGCCGATGTATACAGACAGGCGTTTTTTACCCGGGTCTATTGTTGAAGATAGTAAACTGCGGGATGTGCTCCTGGCTGAAGGCAGCCGTATTCTCAAATCTGATATTACACATTCGATTGTCGGCATTCGCAGTCAGATTTCCTACGGGTGTTTTATCAAAGACAGTATTATGATGGGGTCAGATTATTACGAACGCGGTGAGGAAGGTCTGCCAATTGGGATTGGCTCAAACTGTCACATTGAAGGCGCAATTTTGGATAAGAATGTGCGTATCGGTGAGAATGTGATCATTCGTCCATTTCCGCGCAATACGGATATGGATAATGAAAAATGGTATGTCCGTGATGGGATCGTTATCATTCCAAAGGATATGGAAATCCCATCCGGGACGAAAATCGCGCCGGAATAACGGGCATATTTTGAGCTGTAACCCGTTTGTTATTATTCGCTGCGTGAGCGTCAACATTAAATTATGCTATACTCGCATTATATGAAGTCATCGCGCGAATATTGGCCGCGCTGGGCAGAGACCCTGCGTCATTATCAACTTCACGAAATAACCGCCTCGTTCCTCGAAGCAGGAAGTCCTCTTGCTTTGCTTGGAGCGCAGGCGCTTTATTTTGGGCGGGGATTTATCCACAACGATCAATTAACAGCGTTAGCGAGCACCTTGGAAGAAGAGAGCGAAGTACGCGCATTCGCCGCTTTTCTTGCACATCAAGAGAAGGGATCTTTATGATCGAGTCGGTCATCCTCATCGCCAGCGCTTTCCTCTTGCTGGTGATTACACTTTGGAAGCGAAAATCTTCTGCGAAAATACGCGAGATCGCAGCGTTGACGCATTTGTATCGTGTACTCGGGCTGAGCGTGGAAGATGGCACTCGGATGCACGTTTCACTTGGCAGCGGTAGTTTGTTCAATGCGCGCGGCGGTTCCGCTTTGGCGGGGCTGGCCATGTTGCGTCATATTGCTGAGCGTACTTCGGTAAGCGATAAACCTTCGGTGGCTTCTGCGGGTGACGCGGTGTTGGGCTTATTGGCACAGGATACATTACAGGCTGGGTATCAGGCGGCGGGTGTGGAGGAATTATATGTTTCCACCACTGGCCGTGTGACAGGCCTCAGTCCTTTTGGATACGCCGCCGGCGCGATGAATATTTCAAGAAATGAGAATGTTTCTGCCAATATTCTGATCGGTCGTTTTGGACCTGAAGTCGCATTACTTACCGATGCGTCTGACCGTGAGAATGTGATCGCAATTGGGGCGAGCGATGATTTGGTTGGCCAATCTGTTCTTTTTGCAAACACACAGGATGTATTGATCGGTGAAGAGCTATTTGCAACAGGCGCATACCTCGGCGCTGGCGCTTCACATGTGGCTAGTTTGACCGTACAGGATATTTTGCGTTGGCTGGTGATTTTAGCCTTATTGGGCGGCGCGTTTGCCAAATTTGCGGGGTTAATCTAATGCGAGTGTTTGCTGTTGTTATCGCAATTGTTTCAGGCCTGCTGGTGTTGGGTGGATATTTTCTACAAGGATTTTTTCCCGTTCTGATAAATGTTCAGACACTTTTACTAACCTGGGCGATTATTCTTGCAGGTGCGGCTGCGCTGGTAGGTGTATTTAATTTGATTACTGTGCATACTGATAAGATCCGCCGCCGTGAGCCGGGGAGTATATATAGCGCGTTACTTGTCATTTTTTTGGCGGCCACCTTTTTCCTTGGCCTGGTTTTACGACCAGAGCATATGATCATGCGCACTGTAATGAACGGGGTCATTATCCCGGTTGAAGCTGCGTTAATGGGACTGCTTACCATCACATTACTGTACGCGGCGATCCGTCTTTTACGCCGCCGCGCAGATATGATGAGCATTGTCTTTCTGGTTGTGGCGGCGCTGGTTATACTTGGTTCTGCCACTTTACCTTTTGTGAATATCCCAATTCTTGGAACGTTCTCACGCTGGATAACACAGGTTTTGGCGCTGGGCGGTGCGCGCGGCATTTTGATCGGCGTTGCGCTCGGCACATTGACTACCGGTTTGCGCGTGCTGTTTGGTGCAGATCGTCCTTATGGGGGCAACTAATGGCAAACGTTATCAAGTGCCCTGTTTGCAGTGAAAATAATTCATCCGATCAGGAATTTTGTCAATTTTGTCAGTCTCGTTTGCAGCCTGTAGCTGGGTCTTTAAGTACAGATGGCGAAGGGTTTAAACCTGGACAGGCTCCAACCAGTAAGGTGACCTCTGACCTTGAGCCGATCCTGCCGCAGTGGCTGCGAGATGCCCGTAGTTCTGCACGTAATGCGGCAGAAGATGATCTTGCACAATTTGCACAACCTGCGCAAGATTCTTCACATTCTTCAGCTTCGCATGATTTGTTGGCAGGATTGCAGGCGCAATCAGGAAACGATGATGATGAGGATACGCCCGATTGGTTGGCAAGCATCACCGGTACCGCGCCGAAAACGAAAACTCCTCAATCTGATTCTTCTGAAGTGCGTTGGGTTGAATTAGGCGGCGCAAAAGATTTTAAACAGGAAGAGTCTGCGGCTGAAAATGAAACGCCTTCCTGGCTGGCAAATCTGGCTCCGACTGGAGCGCCATCTGTTGAAAAAGATGAATTAACAGACTGGATGCGCGAAGCCAGTGGGATTAAGCCACAGCCCTCACAGTCTTCCATTTTTGAAACGCCGGATTGGCTGCGTAAGATGGGGACAGATAGCGCTGAGCGAAAAGAAGAGCCTACCTCATTCAATTCTGCCAATTCAACAGCCGATATAGTTAATCCAACTCCTGCTGCTTCCGATACACCGGACTGGCTGCGTCAGATGGCGGCGGATAGCGATGCGAATAGTGCTGCTTCATTTGATGATTCAAGTAATACATTCAATACGACACCTGCTGATGCAGACACACCCGATTGGTTACGCTCAATGGGTACAGACGCTGACGCGCAGAATAGTGCTGCTTCGTTTGATGATTCAAGTAATACATTCAATACGACACCTGCTGATGCAGATACACCAGACTGGCTGCGCTCAATAGGTACAGACGTTGACGCACAGAATAGTGCTGCTTCATTCAATGCGCCGTCTGCTGATTCGGATACGCCAGACTGGCTGCGTTCTATTGGGTCGCAGGATCAAGGCCAAAGCGCTGATTCTGCTGGTTTTTCAGAAACAGGTTTCGGTGAGTCTGATGCGAGTTCCTCATCCGCTGGGGATACACCGGATTGGTTGAAGGGATTTGGCTCCGAATCATCATCGCCTGCTTTGTCATCTGATGACGATTGGCTAAAGAGTTTACAAACTGAGAAAAATGAATCTCCTATGGAGAGTGAAGCGCCTGCATGGTTGAAGGCTGGTAACGCGGCGGTTGCGTCTAATGCGGGTATGGAGTTGCCAGCCTGGCAAACTGAGCCTGCACAGGAAGATGAGCCCGTTGCGTTCGCGCGTGAAGAAGTTGAACTGGGTGATGTTCCAAGTTGGTTAAAAGCTGCCGCGCCGCACTCTTCTATTTATGGAGAGGAAACAACGAAGGCAAAAACTCCCGATTCTGTTGCTGCTTCTGACACTCCTCCTGATTGGCTGAATGCATTCAAATCGTTTGATACGCCTCAGCAGGTTCCTACGTTTGCAGAAAAAGAAGAAGCGGTTGAAGCTGCGCCGCCGGCGTTCGTGCCTGATTCTCAACCAGCCGAAAACATGGACGCGCTCTTTACGGATATGCCAGACTGGCTTACTAGTTCTGCAGATGTTCCCTCTGCGCTCAACCCTGCTCCAACGCCCATCATAAATTCAGATGTTCTCGCGACAGGTGAATTGCCTGCGTGGGTCCAGGCCATGCGACCGGTAGATACCGGAGTTTCACAACTTTCTTCGGCGTCGCTTTCGAGCGACCAAACCCTTGAGGCACGCGGCGCATTGGCCGGCTTACAAGGTGTCTTGCCTGCTGCGCCGGGCTATGCGCCTACGAGCAAGCCAAAAGCGTATTCGATCAAGTTACAAGCGAGTGACGAGCAACAAACGCACGCGGCTTTATTGGAGCAAATTCTTGCCGCAGAGACCGAGCCCGTTCCGATCACTTCATACTCTGCACTACGGACTTCACGTGTGCTGCGTTGGGCGCTTGCATTTATATTAATTGGCGTGATTACCACGGTCTTGGCCCTGCGTACTCAAATTTTCTCCATGCCAGTTGGCAACACACTTGAGATAAGCGGTGCGCTGCAAACGGTGGGTGCGCTTCCTGAAAGTGCGCCCGTGTTGGTGGCTTTTGATTATGAACCCGCCCGCGTTGGAGAAATGGAAGCCGTTGCTGCACCGCTATTTGATCAGATGCTCGTGTTGCGCCATCCTCGTTTGACGTTTATTTCGACTCATGAAACGGGCGCGATTTTAGCTGAACGCTTCATTACTGGCCCCTTAGCTGGGCACAGCTACCAGAGCGGAATCCAGTATTTGAATTTGGGCTACCTACCCGGTGGGCAAATGGGCATCCGTGCGTTTGCTCAGGATCCATCTGTGGCCGCCCCTTATGCGTTTACGCAAAACTCAACCTTCATTAATACTTCGCTTACCTCTGCGTGGGGCTTACCTCCGCTGGAGGGTGTTACTTCACTTTTGCAATTTGCGGCGATCATTATCGTCACAGATAATGCTGATTCAGCCCGCGCATGGATCGAACAAACCACATCTGCACGCGGCGCAACTCCGATTGTGGTCATTTCCAGCGCGCAGTCTGCGCCGATGATTCAACCCTATTACGCTTCACAACAAATCGCTGGTCTGGTGAGTGGTTTATATGGCGGCGCTGTGTATGAACAAAATAATGCCGGCCGGCCGGGCACAGCGCGAACCTATTGGGATGCATACAGTATCGGTATGCTGCTTGCCATGGCTATAATTTTGGGCGGTGGGTTATGGAATTTTGCTTTAGGTGTACGCGACCGTGCGGCGGCAAGGGAGGCGAAATAATATGGCGCTCTCTCTTGATCTGATCACCGGCGCGGTAAGTTTTCTATTCACCTTGCTCATATTGAGTTATGTATTTGGCGATAATCCGCTTTTTCGAATCGGCTCCTATATTTTTGTAGGGGTTTCAGCAGGCTACATTGCCGTGGTGGCATGGTGGCAGGTACTTTGGCCGCGACTTATTCAGCCGTTAATCTCCGGTTCCACCTCGATAACAGAGAAAGGACTGCTGCTTGTGCCGTTGCTGGGCGCGTTCCTGCTCTTAATGAAAGTATCGCCCCGCCTGACAGGCATGGGGCGGATCGTGATGGCCTTCCTGGTGGGTGTGGGCGCGGCAGTCGCTATTGCTGGGGCGCTTAGCGGCACACTCGTTCCGCAAGTGTGGGGAACCATCAACGCGTTTGATATGACTTCGGTCAAAGGTAAAGATGCCAGCTTCTTTATTGAGGCGGTAATTAATGGCGCGTTTATTTTATTTGGAACGGTCTTTTCATTGGCGTATTTTCATTTTGGCACACGCTCCAAGGCGGATGGTTCCACGCGCCGTTTGGGTGTGATCGAAATCTTCGCCTGGATCGGACGCCTCTTCATTGGTATTACATTGGGCGCAGTATTTGCGGGCGTATATGCCGCCGCATTAACTGCCTTGATCGAACGCCTTGCCTCGCTTATTAATTTCATTGGGAACTTCCTGTAATTATGCCTTCCTCACTGGTTGATGGTAATTCTCTTCTTGCTGTAGATGTCGGAGCGGCGAATACGCGCGCGGTCTTGTTTGATGTGGTCGAAGGCGAGTATCGCTTTGTGGCTTCTGGCGCTGCGCCATCCACTGCTGAAGCGCCATTCAAAGATGTGGTCGAAGGCGTTCGCAATGCGATCACAAATTTGCAGATGGTTTTGGGGAAGTCACTGCTGAATGGGTCGCGCGATCTGATTACACCGAGTCAGCCCAACGGGTCTGGTGTGGATGCGTTGGTTGTCACCTTATCCGCTGGGCCTACGATTCGAACAGTCATCGTTGGCTTACTTAAAGATGTTTCACTCGAAAGCGCGCGCCGGCTTTCTGAATCAACTTATTCACGTGTGGTGGAAACTATTGGCTTGAATGATCTGCGCAAGCCCGAGCAGCAGATCGACAGCATTTTACGCGCACGGCCTGATCTGGTGGTGATTACCGGCGGCACAGATGGCGGCGCCTCGCGCTCGATTAAAAAATTACTCGAGCCAATCGGCCTGGCCAGTTTCCTAATGCCGGAAGAAAAGCGTCCTGCGGTGTTGTTCGCTGGTAATCAAAAAATGGAAACCGCTGTCAAGGAACTCCTTAAATCACAGGCGGCTTCTTTGCACTTCAGCCCCAATGTGCGCCCCTCACTTGAGACAGAAGACCTTGAGCCGGCACAGCGGGAACTGGCGCGCATGTTTGTGAATATTCGCAAACGTCAGGTCAAAGGGGTTGAAATGTTGGACGTGTGGTCGGGCGGGCATATTTTGCCAACGGGATACGCCACCGGGCGCATGGTGCGTTTTCTTGCAAAAGTATACGGCACGAACAAAGGAATTTTGAGCGTGGATATCGGCGCGTCGGCCACAGTCATCTCGGCTGGCTTCAAAAGCAAATCTACATTAAACATATATCCCCAATTTGGTTTGGGCGAAAACCTGACAGGCCTGCTTAATTACACAACGCTTGAAGATATTCTGCGCTGGTCGGTACTGGATATTTCAGCGGGCGTTCTGCGCGATTATCTGTACCAAAAATCTTTATATCCATCTGCGATTGCGGCCACAAAGGAAGACCTTGCCATGTCTCAGGCGGTGGCACGGCAGGCGTTGTATCTTGCAATGCAATCTGCGCGCCGTGATTTTCCAAAAAACATCGCCACCATCAAGCCGACTTTGACTCCGCTCTTTGAGCCGATTCTCGCAGGCGGCGGCGCCTTAAGCGACGCCTCACGCCCCGGCCAAAGCCTGCTCCTGATCCTTGACTCTATCCAGCCTGTTGGAGTCACCACAGTCATCATTGACCAAAATAACCTGCTGCCTTTGTTGGGTGCAGCGGCATCACAAAATAATATTCTGCCCGTGCAAGTGCTTGAGTCTGGCGCATTTTTGAGTGTGGGTACCGTAGTCTCGCCAGTTGTGATTGCCAATTATGGCACGCCCGTCCTGCGCGCAAAGTTGACCTATACCAATGGCTCCGAAGCCCGCGTGGATTTAAAGTATGGCAGCATTGAAACATTACCCTTATCAAGCGGTGAGACGGGCAGTTTGAACATCCAATGCCTGCACGGCGCGGATGTAGGGTTTGGCCCCGGCCGCAGTGGTACGATCCCGGTCAGTGGCGGCGCACTGGGTGTGGTATTCGATGGCCGCGGACGTCCGCTGGATATGCCTGCTGATGGGGTACGTCGTCGTGAGCTTATCAAAAAATGGAACTGGACTTTGGGAGGCGAATAGATCATGCAGGCGCCTGTAAATCATATTGTTGGTCTTACCTCTATTGTGCGCGAAAGGCAGTTGCCGATTGCTGGTACAGTGCTTGTGCGTGCCAATCAAAAAGTGAATCCGGGGGATGTGATTGCTGAAGCGAATTGGGCGCGTGAACATGTGCTTCTGGATGTTGCCCGCATCCTGCGTGTGAGCGCCACGGTGGCAGACAGCCTCATAAAATGTAAATTAGATGATCGCGTTGCTGCCGGTGTGGAAATAGCGGTCGGGAAAGGCCTTTTCCCGCGCAGTGTCCGTGCGCCGCGTGATGGGCGTGTGGTGGCAGTGGGCGGTGGACAAGTACTCATGGAAGTTGGGGAAACGAAAATAGAATTACGCGCCGGTATCCCCGGCACAGTCATTGAAATTCTGCCCAATCGTGGAGCGGTAATTCAGACTGCAGGCGCATTGATTCAGGGCGTATGGGGAAATGGCCGCGTTGATTCTGGTCTGTTGGTGAATATTGCTGAAAAGCCCGATGGCGTTCTGACCGCGGCTCGTTTGGATGTGAGCCTGCGCGGTTCGGTGATTCTGGCGGGTATGGTTAAAGATGCCGAGGTTTTGCAGGCCGCCGCAGACCTGCCCGTGCGTGGATTGATTCTTTCGAGTTTGTATCCATCTCTTATTCCGCAGGCGCGCGAGATGCGTTATCCGATTATGGTGACTGATGGTTTTGGTCCCATGCCGATGAATTCTGCCGCGTATAAATTACTAAGCACAAATGCCAAACGTGATGTGACTGTTAACGCCGAAGTATATGATCGTTATACGGGTGCGCGGCCCGAGGTGATTATTCAACTTCCGATCGCGGCAGATCCCCCTCCGTTGCGTGAAGTTGAAAATTTTGCACCGGGCTTGCAGGTTCGTATGCGCCGCCCGCCGGCGCAGGGGATGATCGGTTCGATTGTTTCCATTAAACCAGGCCTGACTACGCTTCCCAGCGGCTTGCGCGCATTTGCAGCAGAAGTCAAACTTGAGAATGGCGAAACAGTGGTTGCGCCTCTCGTAAACCTTGAAGTTGTGGGATAATTATTATATGGATATTATCCATATAATATAAAACTTAGAAGAATCTGCATGGAACAAGATGTTGTCGAATTCCATGCAATAAGCAATAATATAATAATCAGGAGAGTGCTCCATGTCTTACGATGATGCTAATTTTGACGAACCAGGCGGCGATGATGTCCTTCCGGAAGAATCCAATAACAATCGTACGTTTATGATTGCGGTTGGTATTTTGGGCGGAATTATATTTCTTTCTGTGGCCTGTCTGGTGGGCGTGTATTTGTTTGGCTTGCGAAATAAAAGTACAGCCTCCACAGGCGATACAACGGCCACGGCCGCGGCAGCCCAAACCTTTATTATTCAGGCCTTGACTGCCACTGCCAGCGCGGCAATCGTGCCAACTACGACAGCCTCGCCGGTTCCTACGGCAGTGGTGAGCGTTCCCACTATGACCAATACGCCAGACCCGGCGATTGCCACTGCTGCGGCTGGAGGCGCTGGCGGTACGCCTGCTGCTGCGACTGCCACCGTTGGTGCAGCCTTGACCAAGGCCGCTGCCGCGCAATTAACGGTCTTCCCAACCACCACAGCCCTTGTAGTAATGCCTAATAGCGGCTTTGCCGATGATATTGGGCTTCCTGGGTTGGTGGTCATGGCGCTTGCTTTTGTCATCGTGATCCTGCTTGCCCGCAGATTGCGTATTGCACCCGCACAAAATCGATAGAACAGCCTCTCCAGAAAGCAAACAGGACAGCGAATTCGCTGTCCTGTTTTTGTTTATGCTTCTCTACCCTATATTTTCAAAAAATATTTTTAATAATTATTTGACCGCAGACCGCCGTCTGTGGTCAAATGGGTGAAAACGTTTGTACGGTACGGAATTTATTGTTACTCATTCGCATTGACCATGCCAAGGGCAACGGTGTTATCTGTGTAGAAAAATAGCACGGTGTACATTGTAGATGGCAGGGATGGGGCGATAAAAATTTCCCAAACTCCATCGCCTGCATTTTTTGCGTCGAGCGCCCAATTGTTACTGCAAGGGGATGCCCATGTCAATGTGGAGTTATCTCCCGCGACCAGTATTTTTTGCACTTCCTTATTTTCATCCACTCCGCTTACAACAAAATGGTAGTCAATGATCGTTCCTTTGCCGTCGGTGCCGGGGCATCCGCTGCCGATTATTTTTTTACCATCCTGTCCGCGAAAGGAGATAGTTAATCTTTGCAGAATAATTTCAGGTTGCAGCGGAAAATTCAAATCAGGGGATATTTCGGTGATGGAAATAATCTGTGTGACGGATACGATTTGTGTAACAGGCGCTGATTCTATTTGGGTTGGCGAAGCAGTTACCCGACAGGCAAGAATCGCCAGAGTCAACAGGCTGAATGCCAAAATAAAAGCGATAGGATTCCGCGATTTATATGACATGTCTCTCCGTTTTTTTTATACTGCGCTTTCAGCGACTGTCTTTCCGTAGGCAATAAGCGCTTTGACCATTTCAGCGTTTCTGCCTTCGGCGTAGACACGCAGGACGGGTTCTGTACCAGACGGGCGGATGAGCAGCCACGAGTCATCGGCCATGATGTATTTCACGCCGTCACGTTGACTGATCTCTTCCACTTTTTGGCCGCCGATTTCGGCTGGCGCTTTCTGCGTTAGGAACTCGGTCATCTCGGCTTTGGCTACCGGGCGGCTGAGGCGTAAATCTGCGCGTTCGTAAAGAGCAGGCCCCACATCTTCAAGTAATTCATTGACCATGTCAAAAAGGGATTTTTTTGCGGCGGCAATCATTTCCACGATCAGCAAGCCCATGAGCGGGCCGTCGCCTTCGGGGATGTGTCCTTTGAAGGAAATACCACCTGATTCTTCACCGCCGATCAACACATCTTCCTTCATCATGTAATCTGCGATGTGATTAAAGCCCACGGGTGTTTCATATAACTTCAATCCATATCGTTTTGCCAAACGGTCGATCATGCGTGTGGTGGAAACCGTGCGCACGACGGCGCCGGTCCAGCCGCGTTTTTCGACCAGATATTTCAAGGACAATGCCATGATCTTATGCGGGTCTACAAAATTTCCGCGCTCATCCATTGCGCCAATGCGGTCTGCGTCGCCATCGGTGACAACGCCAAAGTTTCCCATGCCAGAGCTGACCGCGCTGGCGAGCGGGCCTAGATATTTTGCAATCGGCTCGGGATGCACGCCGCCGAAACCGGGATTCATCTCGCCGCGAATTTCAGCGATCTCGCAGCCAGTGCCTTGTAAAAAGGATTTGATCACACCGCGCCCTGAACCATACATGGCATCCACTACAAAACGCTGCGGATTCTCTGCGATGATGTCTGTGTTGATTAATGTATGCATGTGTTCAAAATAAGATGGCAGGGGATTGAATCTTTGGATCAGCCCCGCATCGCGTGCTTTTTTGAAATCCATCAAGTTGGGGCCGCGCGCCTGTTCTTCATTGTCGTTGATATACACTTCCACGCTGCGGCATTGTTCAGGTAAAGCCGAACCGCCAAACGCGCCTTTGAGTTTTAATCCGTTATAACGCGGCGCATTATGTGAAGCCGTGATCATCATGCCCGCGATGGCGTTATTATGTTTAACCGCGAATGAAATGGCGGGGGTCGGCGAATCAGATTGTGCCAATAGCACGTTGAATCCGTTTGCGGCCAGTACGCGCGCCACTTCGCCGGCAAAGCGGTCTGAAAGAAAACGTGTGTCGTACCCAACTACAATTTTGTTTTTATCTGGAACCCGACCGCCGTTTGCGTGCTTGTCCCAATGGTCAGAAGCCACCGCGTCTGCAATGGCTTGCGTTACGATGCGTAGATTGTCAAATGTGAAACTGTCTGAGATGACGGCGCGCCAGCCGTCGGTACCGAAATGAATAGGCATATGTTCTCTCCAATGAAAATTGCGTTTGTTGTTTTTTGATTAGGGTACAAGAGTTACGCCAATCGTAGGCGTAACCGAAGGTTCGAAGTTTGGTTCGGGCGTTGCGTAATTTACCACTGATTCCAACAGCCAGCCTTCGATGCGTTGTCCGTTGCGGGTGACGAAAACATGGATCCACGTAATGCCGTTTACCTGACGGAAATCCGGGTAAATCTCCACCACTGTGCCATTATCCACGGTCATCAGATATTTTCCGTTGGGAGTTTGCCGCAAGTTCGCGCCGCCGCCTTCATCCGCGCCGACTGCGCCGAGTATGGGCGTTACTTCAGAAGTTGATACAAATGTTGGAGTTTCGCTGTTGGGTAGTGTGGCGCTGGGTGTGGAGGGTGCCAATGTTGGCGAACTGGTTATCGTGGCTATGGTTGGCGTGTTGGTTGTTGCGGTTGCTGTAATAGAGTCTTCGGGTGTGATGGCCGCTGCCCATGTGGCGCTGGGCGTACTCGAAGGGCGGGGACTGCTCGTAGTTGTTGCTGGCAGGCTTGGGGTTAAAGAAGGAAGCGCTGTGGGCTGCGTCGCTATGGGCGTGGATAGGAGGACTGCGCTCGCGTCATTCGTCGACGGTAAGCCTGTTCCCATTAAAATGATCATGGCTCCAGCGAATAGCAGAAGTGTGATTCCGCTGACGATGATGCCTTGAGTCGTTGGGCGAAGCCTGATCGCGAAGAGAGTGAGTAGCCCGAGGGTGCTTGCCAGTGCGAAGTGAACAACGAAAACCAAAAGACCTTGCGGCCAGATTCCTGTCACGCCGGAGCCGAGACCAAAACCGCCCGCGTTGATGGGTAAATAGAATGCGTAGGCAATGATAACGCTTGGCAAAAATGGTTTTTCTTCTGACCGCGCAAAAGACGCGACCAATGTGACCGCTCCGACGGAAAGGACAATAAGAGCGGGAATCCATAACCGCGCATGAATGAAGACGTTGCTGAGCGTCATGGGCAGGAAGAGGCGCGCGGCAAAACCTGTCAGCAGGCCGCCGAGAAATACGATGACAGCGCTGATGAGCAAAGCCATGAGTGTTTCAAAAAGAAAGCGCGGTGAGCCTGTGATGAGGGCCAGCAGAAAACCGACCCAGGGCGTCATTAAGGGGGTGACGAGAATACCGAGTAAAAGCACAGCTTGCGAGTCGAGTAGAAAGCCAAGCCCGAGAATCATTCCGCAAACCAATGAGAAGACGAATAATTCAAAGGATGGGTAGGCGCGGCGAGATAAAGAGGAAATCAGCGCGGCCTGACCTTCGGCGTCAGCGGGGAACATTTCGCGGCGATTGGCGCGTCTGCGGCGGCTGCGTGCGGCGCCGGCCGTCGCGTTTGTGTTTTGCGCTGGCGGGATTGGGTCAGAGGGAATGATGGGTTCGTCAGAAAAGGACATAATTTTTTTGGGATGAAACTCAGAGACTTGTCTTGTATCTTTTTTTATTTTATTGGGAATGTGTAAAAAGCGAGTAATACTACCTTATCAACTCGAACATGATGTTCCATTATACAGGGGATGGATGGAGAGCGGGAGATGAAAATGATTGCGGTTGCAATGCGCGGTCGAAAAAAGCTTTATGGTAATATAGTCGCATCTCCCTTTTGAAAATCATCCCGATGAAAAAACTCCGCGCGTACTCCAGACAAAATTGGGTATTTTTACTGCTGTCCATGCTTTTTACTGGCTGGGCGCTGGCCTTCATTTATCATTCCTCCTATGCCGCCATCGACGGGCGGCGTTATTTCAATTTATTCGATGATGCCATGATCTCCATGCGCTACGCGTGGAATTTTGCACACGGAGATGGTCTGGTCTGGAATGTGGGTGAGCGCGTTGAGGGATATACCAATCTGTTGATGACCTTGTTAATGTCACTCGCGGCCTTGATGCTTGATAAACGCTATGCGGTGCTTGCCATTCAACTGACGGGGATTTTCTTTATGCTGGGCACAGCTTTTTTTACACTCAAGATTTTTGAAGTTGCTGATAAAACACTGGGAAGTTTTTCGCGCCTCATACTTTTTGCTGCGGTCTTGTTGTATTACCCGTTGAATTACTGGTCATTGCTGGGCATGGAGACTGGCCTGCTGGCATTTTTGCTTGGCGCGGGCGTGTTGTGTTCATTTTTATATGTTGAGAAACTGGAAATAAAATATCTGTGGCTCATGTCTGTCAGTTTTGGGCTGTGCTATCTCACGCGCAATGATTCTCTGCTTTTCGCTCTGCCAGCTTTTCTATATCTAACGCAAACGCTAAAAAACGGGCGCAAGTTTATTTATTATTTCTTCGCGGCTGGATGTATATATAGTCTGTTCGTGATCGGGCAAACTGCGTTTCGGTACGTATATTATGGTCAGATGCTGCCCAATACCTACACCTTGAAACTGGTTGGGATGCCCTTACTCGAAAGACTGCAGAATGGCTGGGGATTTATCCAGCCGTTTTTGAAAGAAACCAGTATTATTTTAGTGATTGCTTCTGCTGGGATGTTTCTAAAGGCTTCCAAACAAAAGCTATACCTCTTCGGATTTTTTATTATTTCCATTGCTTATCAAATCTATGTCGGCGGTGATCCGTGGGATTACTGGCGTATGATGTCGCCGGCCATGCCATTTTTGTTGATCCTGTTTGTGTTGGCGTGCGATGCGATATTAAGTAAACTTCTCAAAGTGCCGCATAAATTTGCATTGAATGGGTTGCTCTTCTTGTTGATCTTCGGCGGCCTACTGCAAGCAGACTTTCGCTTTCGGCATGAGATGTCTTTGGAAGTGTATCCCTTCGATAACGAAGCCGCGCGCAAACACGTGGATGAAGCCATTGCCATCAACGCGGTGACAGATTCAGGCGCGACCATTGGCGTTTTTTGGGCAGGGACTCTCCCATACTATGTGGACCGTGCCGCGTTCGATTTTCTCGGCAAGTCTGACCCGTATATCGCCAACCTGCCGCCTGATCTTTCAGGGAAGATCGCCTGGAATGGGATGAACAGTGTGCCCGGACATAATAAATATGATCTTAATTACTCGATTAAGAAATTACTCCCCACCTATCTGCAGGGATTTGAATGGGGGGCGCAGGATTTGAGCGCCTGGGGCGGCGAACAGTATGTGCAAGTTAAATATAAAGGTGTGCGGCTCTATCTCTTAAAAAACTCTCCCGATGTAGATTGGGATAAAGTTATCATCGTGAAATGATATTATTTCTTCGCCGTACATTCCTAAAGAACAGCATCCGTTACATAAATTTATTGACCACAGACCGCAGACGGCGCTCAATCGTGTGAACAATAAAATTTGAATGTAGAAAAATATTAATCAAAAAGGAAAATTGTTATGTTAAATGAGCCGCGAATCTATCGTCATTCATCTTTTCAAACGGGACTTGTCATTTTTATTTTTGGACTTCTGCTTGTTGGCCTGATCGCCACAATCGGCGGAACAGGGTATTTCTTTTTGATTCCCTTTATGCTTATTTTTGGTGTCGTTTTTCTGGTCATTCTTATGACCAGAAAGGCCATCCTCTCAGAAGATGAGATTTCAACACAGGGTTTTCTCGGCATAAAAACACTGCGCTGGAGCGAGATCAGCCGCGTTTCAGGCAGTGGATACGCCATCAAGCTGCATAATTTTGATGGGGATGTGACAGTTGCTCCAAGCCCGCAGCTGCCTGGCTATGAAGAGCTTGTGGGATGGATCGGCCTCAAACGGCCTGATCTGTTTAATCCACTCGAATATGGCGAGCTGACAAAGGGTCTGCCGCTTACAATTTTTCCTCCGCTGATGGGACTTCTCATTATTGGGATTGGATACTTCGCATTCCTGCAAGACAGCAGTATCGCCGTTCCTTTTATAATATTCAGTGTCATAGGTCTCGTCTTAATCGGCAGTACGCTTGCCTCGCCGCGGAAGCTGTCTTTGCAAGGTAAATCTTTGGAGATCGGATATCTTTTTAGAAAGCCAAGAACAGTATCCACAGATGAAGTTGCCAGCATTGACCTGCGTTTTACCCAAACGCGGAATGGGAAGAATTATTTTGTGATGCTCAACCTTGTCAATAAAGCCACGATCCGTATTTCAGGGCTTGGTCCCAGTCTGCCGATTGTGTTTCTTGTGCTCAGAAATTGGAACAAAAAGAGTATGTAACTGATG
>Ga0105048_10004108_pt1 | contig 23802 bp, 19 predicted proteins | sample MAT05_FD_78382 | JGI IMG/M metagenome (GOLD analysis project Ga0105048, IMG submission 78382) | Freshwater microbial communities from Lake Fryxell liftoff mats and glacier meltwater in Antarctica - MAT-05 | ecosystem: Environmental > Aquatic > Freshwater > Ice > Liftoff microbial mat | place... | reverse complement strand
CAAGGACATTTCGTCTCTCGAGCCGCACATAATACATCAAGAAAAAAGACTGTCAATGGGTCATGCGAATGAATTTTTGATTACGCCAAAGTGACCAAGTGAGAACGATTGAGCTGCTCAATGTGCGGCAGACCATTGAAGCTGTGCAGATACATGCCGGAGCCGTGGATCTCAATTCGTGTCACCGCTGAGTTTCGGATGGCGAGGTTGAAATCGACAAATTTTTCCGGCGGCGTGCGCAAGACATGACAAAGCACTGCTGAAATGACGCCGCCCGAAGTCACCAGCAAAATGCGTGAGTCGCGATTTGCGGCCGCTGCGAGTTCTGAAAATGCACTTGCACAGTTGCTCGCAAACGCCGCCCAGTTGGGCACTGCAGGCGATGAAAGAGCGCCGCTCACCCAGGCGCTGAGCGCTGAGCGCAAGAACTCGTAGAACTTTCGCGGATCCTGCATAGGAATAGCGTTTATGCCTTGGGTGAAGGCATAGGTCTTTAGAATGGGGTCGAAATCGTACTCGTCAAAACGAGGGTCGCGACGCAGTGCTGGCGCATGCGCCCCGGCATTGTGGTACGTGCTCAAGATGGCGTGTGCGGTGTCCACTTGCCTCACAAGGGAGCCGCACCACGCTTGCTCAAAACGCACCTTAAGCGCGTGCCAATGTTGACCGAGTAGCGCGGCCTGTTCTCGGCCAAGCGCGGAGAGCTGGTCGTAGTTCTCCGCGCCCAACGACGCCTGGCCGTGGCGCACCAGATACACGCTCGTCATAGACAACGCTCATCGATATCCAGGACCAGCCGATCTGGCTTGCCGATCAGCTCAAGTTTGCTGCGTACCGAGGGTAATTCCCAGCGGAAAAAGTAGCGACACGCCACGATTTTCCCCTCAAGTAGCTCAGAGCGCGCCGAACCACTCGCTGATTGTAAAGATTTAGCGCGCAGCGCAATGTCCAACCACAGCCAGGCGACGACCGTGTGACCGAGCGCACTCAAGTACTGACTCGAATTGCCAAGCGCGATTTCCAATTCGTTGAAGGCTGCGCGCAGGATTAGCGGCTCCGAAATCCTCACTATGTCTTGAATGACGTTCGCCAACTCTCCGCCAAGTGGTGCAAGTTCTGGGTCGTAGGCAGCCTTGGCCACAGTATCCTGCATTCGACGTGCGAGCATTTTGAGCGTATCGCCTCGGTCACCAATGACTTTGCGCGCGAGCAGATCCAGCCCCTGGATACCGTTGGTGCCTTCGTGAATCGCGTTTAGTCGGTTGTCGCGCCACAGCCGCTCTACAGGAAAGTCGCGCGTGTAGCCTGCGCCGCCGAGAACCTGAATCGCGAGGTCGTTTGCCGCCAAAGCGAACTCAGACGGCCAAGCTTTGACGATGGGGATCAGCAGCGCTAGCAACTTGCCGGAGTCGGCGCGGCCTTCGCGTTCTTCATCGAGCAATTTTGACGCATATAGACACAGCGCCAGCGCCCCCTCGGCGTAAGCCTTGGCTTGCACCAGCATGCGCTTGACGTCGCTGTGTTCGACGATACGAACTTGTGCGCGGCTGGGGTCGGACTGTTGAACGCTTCTGCCCTGCTGGCGCTCGCGGGCGTAGCCAAGGGCCACTCGAAACGCCGCATAGCCCATTGCGGCGGCACCCGTGCCAACGCCGATGCGCGCTTCGTTCATCATCGTGAACATTGCTCGAATGCCACCGTGCACTTCACCAACCAGATAGCCGACACAGGCCGTGGTTTCGCCCAAATTGAGCAGGCAATTGACCGTGCCCCGATAGCCCAACTTGTGATTGATACCAGCGAGCTCGATCCCGTTGCGGCTGCCATCGTCCATCAGGCGTGGCACGAGAAACAGGGAGATACCCTTTGTACCCGCTGGGCCGCCCGGTATTTTTGCAAGCACAAAGTGGCAAATGTTCGACGACATTGCATGCTCGCCGCCAGAGATCCACATCTTGCTGCCGCGCAGGTGGTAGCAGTCGTCGTCTTTGAGGACGGCCACGGTCCGAATGTCACCGACGCTTGAGCCCGCATGCGGTTCGGATAAACACATCGTGCCGAAAAAATCGCCTTGCAACATGGGCTGCAAATAACGCGCTTTGAGCTCTTCAGATCCGTGGGTCGCCAGCAGATTTGCGGCGGCAACAGTCAGCATGACGTAAGCATAGGTCGGCGCATTGCGTGCCGAAAAAATCGCCAAGCAGGCGCTGACAATGGTTTGCGGCAACGCGAGGCCGCCGTGTTCGAGCGGCGCGCTGATTGCAAAAAAACCGGCTGCGGCGAGCGCGTCGAGCGCAGTCTTGATTTCGGGGATCAACACCACTTCGCCGTCTACCGTGTGCGGCTCGTGGGCGTCGGATTTGGCTGCATGCTCGGCCAAATAGTCGCGACTCAGCCTCTCTGCCTGGTCGAGTACCGCAAGGTGTGCGTCGCGCTCACCAGCAACTTCTAGCCACTCAAAAAGAAGGAACTCAAGATCATCGCGACGTATTTCCAAGCGTTTTGCTCGACCAAGAAACGGGCGCTTGAGTGTAGCTAAAAGCAGCGCGCTGCCAGCTGCCGAATGTCCGCGCTAGGACCAATCGCTGAGCGCCAATCTAGCGAACCGCCCTGTGCTACTGCGTAATCGAGCCAGAACACTTGGGTCGGGGCGGTTTGTGCGTCCATCTGCGCGTTGAATCCGGCCTGGCGCAACGCGCTCAGGCGACGCGTGGCATTGGCTTCGGTGCGATAAACGCCCAGGGAAATGCTGTTTTGCTCGGTACCGGAGGTCACCACGTAATAGTCGGTGACATTGGCGCTGGCCAATTCGCGCGCCTGTCCCAGCGCATCGTCGCGGGCGGATGTGGGCGGCAAGAACACCCGCCAGCTGGTTTCGCGCTCTTCTTGATCGGCGCGCAAACGCGTGTCGAGAACCACATCGCGCAAAGCGCGGTTGGCATTGCGTACTTCTGCTTGCGATCGGTAGGGCCCGAGTGCGAAGCAGCTGCGCGCGCCGCTGGCTGACGGTCGATTCGCTGTACTTTCAGCCGGCGCTGAACTCGTTTCGCTAAGAAGTTTTAATTCAGCCAACCCCGCGTCGACGCGAGGCAATGCGAGCGCTGCGCGCGAACTCAATACCCACGTCCAAGCGCCAACGGCTAAGTTGGCTAGAAACAGTAAAAAGAGGAGCGCGCGCAGGAACACGGGCCAAGGGTACTAAAAAAGTTTAAGTTGACTCGCTTGATTGCGCGACGCGATGCAAGCCGCGCAACACCAGCAGTTCGTCATAGCGCCAAGGGTCAGCAAGCGCAGATCGCAGGGGCTCACCGTCTCCGCCGGTAATCCAAAGCTCTAGCTCAGCTCCCAGCACTTGGCGCAAATCAGCAGTTGCTCGATCGATCAGCGCAACCGCAGCGGAGTTGATCGCCACTTCCACACACGTTCGGGTGTCCTCCCCAAGCGCTGTTTGCGGCGTTGGCCGATAGCGAAGCTCGGCAAGCACTTGAACCTGTGCGGTATCGCGCAGCAGCGCACGGCGCAGCATGTCTGCGCCTGGAAAAATCATTCCACCGAGATGCCCACCGTCGGCCGCAAGCGCATCCAGGGTCAGCGCGCTGCCTGCATCCACAATCAACTGCGCGACGCCTTGTTTGCGAGCTCCGATCATTGCCAACCAGCGATCCACACCCAATTGTTGAGGGTCACTGTAGGCATTTTGAATACCCTCGAAGGTGGCCGAAGTAGAGGCATAGCGCGGGAGTGTCCCGAAATGGTTTTGCACCCAAAGTGCGGCACCAAGTCCGGACGCACTACGGCGTACATCGGCGATCCACACCGCATCGATACAGGCAAGCGTGCCCAAGCTGCGCGCAAGTTGCGCTAAGAAATCCGGCGCCGCGTGCACCAGAGCTGCGCCAAAGCGAATATCAGACCCTTGCGCCAGCGCCCACTTCAGTCGCGTATTGCCAATATCGAGCAATAACACGCGCACTTTTACAGCCAATCCACGGTGGTGACCGCTTTGCGCTGACCTTGGCAATCAAGCACCAGACGGCCCAGTTCATCAATCCCGCTCGCAATGCCGCTGCTCGCAAAGCCGCGCGGCTGGATATTGCGTCCGCGCAGCGCGTCGGCCTCATCGAAACGCGCTAAATACCGTCGCCAAGCGCCTTCGTTGAGAGTGGTGAGCACTTCGATCCACGCATCGATTAGCGCCGCTGCCACCGACACTTTCGACCAGGCAATCGTCGGAAAGGCGTGCCCTAAATCAGTGTGCGGCTGGTCGATTTGAAGCGCTTCAGGCAAATCAATGTTGATCCCTATACTCGCAACCACCGCCACGCTGCCCTGCTCGGATTGCAGATCAACCAAGATGCCGCCCAGCTTGTTGCCGTCGGCGACTAAATCGTTAGGCCACTTTAGGCGCAGGCGCTGATCGGCGCCGAGCTGGCGCAGCGCGTCCCACGCCGCCAGCCCCAGTGCCACGCTCAAGCCGCTTAAGCTTGCAGCAGAAACCTCAGCGCTCGCGCGCATGGACAAATACAGCGCCGCATTCGGCGGCGATTGCCACACGCGCCCGCCGCGCCCGCGGCCCTGCGTTTGGGTATTCGCGAGCAGCACCTGTAGGGCTGAGCTGGACGCGGCGGCAAGCAGGGCTGCGTGGGTTGATGGAATGCTATCGACCACCTCTAACCGCACGTTTAGCGCGCGGATCAGCGAACGCAGTTCTTGCTCGATCACGCTCACGAGTCGGCAAATAGACGCACGCGCTTGAAGCGATTTTCCTTGCCTGCGACTAGGCGCGTAAGGTTTTCACGATGCGCGAAAATCACCAGCGCGCTTAAAAATGCAGCACCGATCAGATAGTCAAACCGAGCGATCGGGTCAGCAACCGCCCAGATCGCCAACGGCGCGAGCAGAGCGCCCACGATGGTCGCGAGCCCCACGTAGCCGGTTAGCACGACCAGCAGTGCCCACACCGAGAACATTCCGCAAAAGGCCAGTGGCGCTAAAACCAACAGGGCGCCCACATAGGTAGCGGCTCCTTTGCCGCCACGAAAACCAAAGAACAGCGGGTAGATGTGGCCCAACACGCACGCAAAGGCCACGGCGCATTGCGCAAACGGCGCGCTGATCGCCAATCCGGCCACGATAAATGAGCCGGTCGGCAGCATTTTGACCGCGAGCGCGCCTTTGCCGACGTCTATGAGCAGTACGCCGAGAGCGAACTTCCAGCCCTGCGTGCGCAAAGCGTTGGTACCACCGGCGTTGCCCGATCCGGCTTGGCGAATGTCGGTGCCTTTGAGCTTACCCAGCAGCAGACTCCCGGACAGCGAGCCCAACAGATAGGCGACCAACACATACAGCAGCAAAAGCAAACTTACACCCCAATCGGTTGGACAGCCACGATGACCGCGCCGGGTCCCGCGTGCACGGCGATTGCCGAGCCGGCTGGGATGATCGCCGAAGTCAGCAAGTTTGGGCAGCGCTGACGTAAAGCGGCTTCGAATTCACGGGCGTCGGATTCCGCATCGGCGTGGCCGATGAGTGCACGAAAGGGTCGATCCGGCGGCATGCTGCACGCCACGGTCCGCGCAAATCGAGCCATCAAATTGCGCGATCCAACTAACGCACTCAGCAGCCCGAGCTTGCCATTGGCGCGATTGCGAATCAGCGGATGCAGCCCAAGGCGTTTGCCGAGCACGCCAATCATCGGGTGCACGCGGCCGCCGCGCACGCTGTAGTCCAGATCGCGGATCATCGCGTACACCGGCGTTTCAGCGGCCACGCGCGCCAAACGCGACTGGATTTCTGCGGCACTCAAACCTTCCCGTGCGAGTTCGGCCGCGCGTTGCACGATCAAACCCTCGCCGACGCTTGCGCTGAAGCTGTCGACAATATGGATACGCTGCTCGTCGGTGCGCGCGCGTGCGCTTTCGGCGGCCTGCATCGTGCCCGATAGCGCGCGCGAAAGATTCACCGACAGCACTGAGTCGTAGTGCGCCAGCAGATATTCAAACTGGCGGCGAAAATCGCCCAATGGCGGCTGCGAGGTCTGCGGTCGTGGTGAGGATTTAAGCTTCTCGTAGAACTCAGCCGAGGTCAGCGACACCTTGTCGAGATAAGTGAAATCCCCAAATTGAATGCGCGCTGGCACCACGTGAATACACAGCGCTTCTAAAACGTCATCGGGAAGATCAGCGGCTGAATCCGTAACGATGGCGACGCGCGCGCGGCGTGCGTGTTTCAGCGACGACGCTTGGGCGTGCATGTCATCGGCTTTCTCGCCCGATACCTTACCGAAAACACCCAGTGCGCTAAACAGTGCCTGCGGCTGATCAACATGCGCGTGCACTTTTAGCTTATTCACGGTACCCGCAAGCACCACCGATTCGGCCTCAATGGCGAGCAGCGCATCCGACACCTCTGCTCGAACCAAGCGCTCGGCGCTGAGCATGCATTCACAACAATAGCGTCGGTTGGATGTGTCCATCGCAGCGCCGAAATCAGCAGCGTTGACGACTTCCACGGTCGCCGACGTTTGCATATCACCGCGTTGGATGTAATCGTGGATGCCGCGCAACCAGTCAACAAATCCCTGTCCGCCCGCGTCAACCACACCGGCAGCGCGCAGCTCCGCAAGCTGCTCTGTAGTTCGTTTGAGCGCCAGATCGGCTTGCGCCAAGCCGCGCCCAATCAGCTCCCCGATATCCGCCACACCCAAGCGCACCGAGTTTTGCAGCTCGTTGGCGAACGCACTTATGACTGACAACATCGTGCCTTCGCGCGGCTGCGCCACTGCGGCGCGCGCTTGGCTGTCGGCAAACGTGGCGGCATTGGCTAAAGCGCCTGCGTGGGCGCGGCTCAGCGCCCGCATGCTCTGACTCAAGCCTTGAATGAACTGCGCAAAAATCGCCCCTGAGTTGCCGCGTGCGCCGTCGATGGCCTGGTCGGCCATCGCATGTAGCACGCGCGCCACCGAGCGCTCGCGCTTGCCGCTGGGTTGCAACATCGCGCGCATCGTGAAGGCCAAATTGGTCCCCGTATCGCCATCTGCAACCGGAAACACGTTGATCCGATTGATTGCTTCACGTTGCGCGACGACGCGGCTCACGCCTGCGTTAAGCGCTCTCTCAAGACGCCTGCCGTCGATGTATGCGATCGCTGCTTGAGCCACTTCTCACCCCCCAATAGAGCGCTCCAGTGTAAGCCTGCGCGCACGCCCCGTTGCTGCAATGCAGCGTGGCTTGTCGGGCGCAGTAAAGCGCTCTTTTTGGTGGGCTATTTTGAACGCGTGCGCGCGCTGCGAACGCCTTCTATCTCCAGCCGAATCTCAACGTCATCGCCGACCGCTGGCAGCGCTTCGCGCATGCCAAAATCGGAGCGCTTGATGCGCGTTGACGCTGAAAATCCAGCGACGTGCAAGCCGCTGTAGGGATGCACACCGACGCGATTGAAAATAACGTCTAACGCGACCGGGCGACTAATGCCCAGCAGCGTCAGGGTGCCTTCCAACACGCCGCTGGCCGCGCCAGTTTTTTTTAAGCCCGTGCTAACAAAGCGCAGCTTTGGATGCTCCGCCACGTTGAAATACTTGCGTCCCAGCAGCGCTCGATTCCACGGCCCATTGTCCATATCGAGCGACGCCGCATCGATCGTCACCTCAACGCTTGCTGTCGTCCAATTGTCAGGATCGAAGTTGAACGCGCCGTCCCACTCGTGGAATTCGCCAGCGGACATCGAAAAGCCGATGTGACTGACGCGAAACTCAATCTGGCTGTGCACGCGATCAAAGGTGTAACGCTCGCTGCGCGCGAGCGCTTGGCCCGCGCACAGTGAAAGCAGCAGCGCGGCGACGATGGCGCGCGTGATCATGCGCGTTCCAGCCAGCCCCATTCATCGGTCGTAGTGCCGTTGAACAGGCCAAAAAATGCGTCACGAATGCGTGTGGTGATTGGGCCCGGTGTGGCGTGGGCAAATTCCTTGCGATCTACCGAGCGGATCGGGGTGATTTCAGCGGCGGTACCGGTGAAAAACGCCTCGTCTGCGAAGTATAGAAATTCGCGCGGCAGCGGCTGCTCACGCACCTCATAGCCCATTTTCTTGGCCAGGGTGATTGCCGTGTGGCGGGTGATGCCATTCAAGATCGACGAGCCCAAAGTGGTTGTGTAAATCACGCCGTCAAGGATCACAAACAGGTTTTCGCCAGCGCCTTCGCTGAGCAAGCCATCGCGGCTCAAGCCGATCCCTTCGTGGAACCCCAAACGCTTGGCCTCACGCGAGATCAGCGTCGAGGACAGATAGTTGCCGCCCGCTTTGGCCATCGCCGGAACGGTGTTTGGGGCCAGGCGCTGCCATGAGGAAATGCACACGTCCACGCCGCTGCCCGACGCGTGGCCAAGATACGGCCCCCACACCCACGCCGCGATCGACATTGAGGTTGGGTTGTCGGCGCCAAGGCCAAAGCTGCCCGGGCCGCGAAACACGATCGGGCGCAAATAGCCTGAGGTCAAGCCATTGCGTTTGAGCAATTCAAAGCAGGTGGCCTTGATCTCGTCAAACGAATAGTTCACGTCCAAATCGTAGATTCTGGCGGAATTAAAAAAGCGCTTGATGTGCTCGCTGAGGCGAAAAATGGCCGGTCCCGTTGGCGTGTCGTACGACCGAATGCCTTCAAACACCGACGAGCCGTAGTGCAAGGCGTGGGTCATCACGTGGGTGGTCGCTTCGGCCCACGGTTTGAATTGACCGTTGTGCCAAATGGTGTCTGGAAATTCGCTCATCGATATGCGCTCACTTGGGAGTAGGAAGCCCACTAGAGTAGCTGGGCGCGCCGCCGACGAAAAGGATCGTTACACTTTCCAAATGATCGACCAGAACGAATTGCTAGATACCCTTGAGTACGCACTGGCGATTGATGAAGAAACGCGGGTCGAGTTTTTAGCCGACTGGCGAGCGCCCAGGGACGCGCCAAGATGATCGAGTGGTTCAACAATGACGCCGCGCTGCGCTTATGGCTCAGCGATTTACTGCGCGCGGATTTTCTGCGCCTGCGTCGTGGCATGGTCGAAGCGCCGTTCGCGCCGTGGGCCAATTCGCTCGAGATGGGCGAGCGCGGCTTGGGGGCCGATTCGATTGAACGCGTGGAGTTGGCCTCCACGCTTTTCCAGGCGATCAACGCCGAAGCCAGCGGCGAACTCGATGACGCACGCATGGATGTGCACTTCGGCTCGTGGCTCGCGCTCGCCCAGCGCAGCCTAGCGCGGCATTCAACTACCTTGACCTTTTTTACGTCCGGATCGAGCGCCGCACCGCAGGCGATCAGCCATCTGGCCGCCGACCTTTCACATGAAGTGGAGTGGTTTGCGCGGCACTTGTTTGGTTCACGAAAACGCATCCTTCTAGCCGTGCCCAGCCAGCACATTTATGGTTTTCTGTTTGGCGTGCTGTTGCCGACAAAGCTCAATTGCACGACGTTGAGCTTAACGACGCAGCCGCCGCAGGCCGCACTCGCGCTTGCCCAACCCGGCGATTTGATCGTGGCGCAGCCGCTTTGGTGGGATCAGGCGCTGCGCGGACAGGCGCGGTTTGCCCAAGATGTGCTGGGACTGACCTCGACGATGCGCGCGCCCGATGCGCTGTTTGCTCACTTGCGCGAGCGCGGGTTGGCTGGCCTGATTGATATTTACGGCTCGACTGAAACCGGCGGCATTGGCTGGCGCGAAGCAGCAGGCGCTTACCGACTCCTGGATTGGCTCACGCAAGTGCCGAACAACGCACCCGACCAAATTGAGATGCTGGATGCGCGAACCTTCGTGCTCGGTGCGCGCGCTGATCGGGTGGTGCAGGTGGCCGGCGTAAATGTGTCGCTGGACCATGTTGAGCGCGTGTTGGCCAGATTCGCGGGCGTCGAAACAGCCCGCGTGCGTTTGAGCCAATCTGAGCCGCGACGCCTTAAAGCGCTGCTAGTGGGCACGCTGGTTGATTCCACCCGCACTCGATCGGCGCTCGAAACGCACGCCCTTGAATCGCTCGATGCCGCTGCGCGCCCGCGTCATTTGAGCTTCGCACGTCATTTGCCGCGCAATGAGCACGGCAAAGAATGCGACTGGAACGAGGTGTAGCAGCAGCTTACCCGGGCGGGTTAAATCACCGACAGACTGGCGTCTAGCGGCGGATCTTGGCGCAGCATGGTTTGTGCGAGAACGTTGATCTCATGGCTCAACATGCGATCCTCTCTGAGCACTGGGCTGATCTCGCGAACGCGCGCTTTGCACGCCATAACGCTGTCGCTGTAGCCGTCGGGCTTGAGGTCCATCGCCTGTGCCACGGTGATCCAAAGCATCGCGGTGAGGTGCGCTAAATGCTCGATAGCATCCGCACTGTGGCGCGCGGCCATGGTCGCCATCGGCACCACATCCTGGTTATTGCAGTTGGTGCTGATGCCTTGGATCGACGCAGGGGTGGCCAGCGTTTTGATCTCAGCGAGCAGTGCGGTGGCTGAAACTTGCAAACCCATCAAGCCGCTTTGGCCGTTGCGGCCGCGCAGTTGCGGTGGCAAGCCATCGTTAAGTGCGGGGTCGACTAGGCGGGCAATCGCGCGCTCTGACCATGCTCCCAGCTGGGTCAAAGCGATACGCAAATAGTCGGACACAAAACCAACGTGTTGCCCGAAAAAGTTGCCGCCGTGGACCAGCAGATTGCGCTCGCCATCAATAATCGGGTTATCAGAAACGGCATTCAACTCAACCTCGACGGTGTTGTCGTGGTGATCGAGCGCATCAATGACCGCCCCGATCAGCTGGCTCTGGCAACGTAGGGAATAAGCATCTTGCGGCGGCCCCGCTTCGGCGCTTTCGCGCAAGCGCGTGCTGCCTTCATGCAACACCGCAAGCTGCTCGCGCGCCAGAATTTGCCCACCATGCGGACGCACTAATGCGTGAAGCGGGTTAAGCGCCTCAGTTTGAGCGCGCAAAACTTGCGCGTATCCAGCCGCGCCGCACAAGGTCCAGCGCAGCAAACGCCGCGCGCGGGCGCCATTCAATGCAGCGACGCCGGTGGTAAACGAGCAACCGTTGACCAGCGCCAAACCATCGCGGCGGCGCAGCTTGAGCGGCACCAAACCGCGTTCACTCATGACGGACTGCGCTGAGCGCCGCTGAAGGCCAACAAACACCTCGCCTTCGCCGCACAGCGCCATGGCTAGGTGCGCAAGCGGCGTCAAATCACCGCTCGCACCAACGGTTCCAAGCTGCGGCACCACCGGGGTTAAACCCTGCTCAAGAAAGCCGTTCAGCGCCTCAATCACTTTCATGGACACCGCAGAGTGCCCAAGGCTCAAGGTTTTGAGCCGTGCCACCATTGCGGCACGCGTTTGCTCCACGCTGAAGGGGCGGCCCACACCGGTTGCCAAGTGTCGAATCAAGCCGATTTGGTGCTCACCTTCTGGCGCGGCCACTTCCAAAGCGAGTGGACCAAAGCCAGTCGTCAGGCCGTAAATAGGAACGCCGCTTTGTTCTACCTGATCGAGCGCGGCCGACGCGCGGGTCAAGCGATCGCTTAGGCCTTCATCCATCAGCAATGTGCCCTTGCCCGAGGCGATCGCTTCCAGTTCGCTGATCAACAATTGCTTCGGGCGCGGCTTGTGTACCGGCGGCGGCGGCTCGTTATACGGGTCGAAATAATCCTCTTCCTCTACCTCGTCTGAGCCTGGTGCAACCTCGCTAATCGCGCAACTGCTTACCGGCGCGGGGGCCGGCGCGGGCATTTGTACGGGCGCGGGCATTTGTTGGGGCGCGGGCATTTCTACGGGCGCGCGCATTTCTACGGGCGCGGGCGCTTGTAAGGGCGCGGGCACTTGCACTGGCTTGGGTGCGGCCGCTTGGGCTTTAGACACGCGAATGCGCTCGTGATCTCGACTGGATCGAGCAAGCTCTTCATCGGTTAAAATGCGAATTAGCACCAGCACGCGCGGCAGGCCATCGATCACGCTGGTAATCATCGTCACCCGCACCGCGGTGGGTTCCATCGCGTAGCTGAAGACAAAGTCAAAGCGCGCGTTTAGATTGCCGGTTTTGGTGCCCGCTTTGAAGCGACCGTAGAACTCAGGCGTTCGCGTACACGGCGCAATATCTGAGAAAAAGTTGCGTCCGACCATGTCTTTGGGATTGCGCCCGCTGACTTTGGCTTCGCCCATGTTGTAGGCGATGATCACACCATCGTAGTCCAGCTCGATGATTCCAAAGGTCATTCGGTCGCGCCCACGGCGCGGGATGCGTGGCAGAACCTCGGCGAGGTCTACACTGTCGTAGCTGAGAAGTTCCATGCGTGCACATCTTAAAATGGCCGCGCAGTGTTATTGGGGGAACGCAGGTTTCGCGTGAGATTGGCTCGTTAGTGAGCATTGTTTACCCGCTAAAGATTTCACGATTGGCTAACTGAACTCGGCTAAACGCCTGGCAATCGTTTTAAAGCGGTGGCCTACTGGTATTTGGCAACCATATATTCAACCGAAACCCGGACTTGCTCATCGCTTAAATCAAGTCGACCGCCTTTAGCTGGCATCACCCCGGCCTCGCCTTTGTAGCCGGCGATCGCGTGGGTGACCAGCAAGTCGACACCTTTGGCCAAGCGCGGTGCCCAAGCGGCTTTGGTGGGCGCAGGTGCGCCACCCGCTTGGCTGCCACCGTGGCACGCGGTACACACATTTTGGTAAATCAAACCGCCGTCGAGCTTGCCTTCAAAAGCCACTTTGGAGGCCATCAAACGCGCCGCTTCGGCGTCAGCTGCTTGCTGCGCAGCGCGCCCGGTTTCGCCCGCATATACCGCGCCCGTCGGGATCAACCGTGCGGCAATCGCTGCTTGGCGAACACTGTTCTCTTGGTGGCCAAGCTTGGCGTGCATATAAATCGCTAGCACGATCAGCAGCACTGCAAAGCCTGCTAAACCGGCGATAAGGCTGCCAAACGTTTTCACAAAGTGGCTATCGTCTTTAGTCACTGCTGCGACCTGTTTTTGTTGGAATAAGGGCGCGAAGTATAGCCGCAGGCCTGACCTGTTTGAAGCGCAAGGCAGGCTTGTGCGGGATCAGGTTTACACTCAAGCAATGTTTGATCCCTTAGTCACAACCCACCTTTTGTATCGCCTGCGCAAGCTGGGAGTGCTCAAAGACCGTGACGTTCGCGATGCGTGCGAATCCCTTGAGCCGCGTGCGCTTGAGTGGCGCGCGTTTTTGCAGGGCACGGCGCTGACGCTCGGGGCGCTTGGCATTGGGCTTGGAGTGATCTTTATCGTTGCGGCTAATTGGCAGGAGTTTGGTCGTTTTGCGCGGATGGGCCTGGTGGCTGCGCTGATTTCTGCGTGCTGCGCTTTGGCGGCGGTGCGCGGCACTCAGCACCCTGTTTCGCACGCTGCACTGTTTGTTGCCGCACTGGCGGTCGGCGCGCTGCTGGCTGTGCTCGGCCAGACTTATCACACAGGCTCAGGCGTTGAGAAGCTGCTGTTAATTTGGGCGCTGCTGATCCTGCCGTGGGCTTGGGCTTCCGATCGCACCCCGCTGTACGCGCTCGCTTGGGTGCTATGGAACGCGAGCGCGGCCATCGGCTTGCCTGGCATTAGTGGCGTGCTGTTTTTTGGCATTCCAGATTTCACCCTCCAACTCGCGGCGCTTGCGCTGTCCAACGCGCTGTTTGTGGGGCTGTTGGAGCTTTTTCGGCCAGATTGGCGCTGGTTGCGCTCACTGCCGTTAGCGGCTGCATTGGCCGCGTTGACGGTCAACACCTGCCTGGTGATTGTCGATGCTGAATCGCTCGGCGCGCTGTCGCTGGCACTGCTGCTGATCCATCCTTTGGCGTTGGCTGCAAGCCTGTGGTTTTACCGATATCGACGCTTTGATTTAAGCGCTTTGGCGCTGCTGTGTTTGAGTGCAATTGCCTGCGCGATGTTTGCCTTAGCGCGCCTGCTCGGCGAGGGCGATTTCTTTTTTGGCTCGTGGTTGCTGTTGGCTGGCGCACTGTTGGCGATGAGCGGGGCCGCGGGGGCTTGGCTCACGCGCGAAAGCCGGGCGCACTCGGTATGAGGCTGAGCACCCTCAAAGCCGAATTCGCCGCGCGCGATCGTGAGCTTGCCATACCGGCGGGTTTCACCGACTTATCAAGCGAGCTGCCGGTGCTGGTGCGCTTTGGCTTTGGCGTCCTAGGTTGGATCGCCGGAATGCTGTTGGTCGGCGCGGTGCTGGCGATAATTTCCGGCGCACTTGACTCACCCGCTGCGCTCGGCATTAGCGGTGCGGCTTTTATCGGCGCGGCGTTCGCGCTTTACCGCAGCGGTCGCGACGCAAGCTTCGCGATGCAGCTGGCGTTGGCCTTCAGCATTGCCGGGCAAGCGCTGCTCGCTGCGGCGATCGTGGTGCAGCTCGACCCCACCAGCACGCAAGCTTGGCGACTGCCGCTGCTGCTAATCGCGCTAATGCAGTTTGCGCTGAGCGCGTGGATCGAGCAGCCGACGCATCGCACGATGACCGCGTGGTTCGGCGTGCTTGCGCTGCTCGGCTGCTTGCGGCTCGAATCGATTGTCAATTTCTCAGAAGTGCGTCCTGCCCAACCGCTGGCCTCTTTGTTTGAGCTGGGTTTGCTGGTGTTAGTGTGTGAACTCGCGCTGCGCGCGCCGCTTCGCTTAAGTCGCCTTGGCCAGATGCTTGGCGGATTGTTGCTAGGCGTGCTGTGTTTGCGCTTCGAGGATTGGCTAGCGCTAGGCCAAGGCCTGGTGACTGGCCAAACCTGGGGCGCGACGTTACAACACTCGCTGCCGCTCGCAATTGGCTGGCTGTACGTCGTTGCGCGCCTAAGCTGGCACACGCGCCAATCGACACAGGCCATGGTAGCTATCGGCATCACCGCGGTGCTCATCGGCAGTAGCTGCATCAATTCCCCGGGCGTGCTGGCGGCGCTTGCGGTCGCAGTCTTGAGCTTTTACCTGCGCAGCACTTGGACGCTCGTGTTGAGCTTGGTGGTGGGTTTGGTCAGCATCGACGCCTACTACTACCAGTTGCAATTCACGCTCACTGAAAAAGGCGGCGCACTGCTGGTGCTGGGTGGCGCGCTACTGGCAGCCGGATATGCGCTCAAGGCGGGCCGCAAGAATGACTAGCTGGCACTTTAAGGTGGCGCTCGGCTGGCTGCTGGTAATGGCGACCGTCATCTTTGGCGCATGGCGTTTCGAATCGGTCATCAGAAACGGGCGGATCGCGTTTATTCCACTGCTGCCGGTGGATCCGCGCGCGCCGCTGCTGGGTGATTACATGCAGCTCAATTACGGCTTGGGCGAGGAATTGAATTGCGCGCCCGCTGAGCCACCAGCTAAGCCGTGCGCGCAAACCGGGACCGCACAGCTTGAACTCAACGAGCGCTCAATCGGCACCGCGCTGCGACACAACCGTGTCGGCGCGAGCGCCAGCGGCAACACAATTGCGCTGCGCTATCGGCTGCATGAGGGGCGCGTGGTGTATGGCAACGGGCAGGCGTTTTTCTTTACCGAAGGCTCAGCCGAGCGTTTCGTGCTGGCGCGCTTCGCAGAATTTCGCATCGCCGACGACGGTCGAGCGGTGCTGGTGGGTCTACGCGGTGAAAACTTAGAGGAATTGCAATGAAGCTCAATGAAGGGATTACGCTGGCGCTGTTGATCAGCGGCAGCGCGCTGCTAGCGGTTGTTGCACCGAGCGCTGCGTGGGCGTTGCCGCCGGTATTGCTCGCCTTTACGCTGGTCTGGTTGCTCAGCTTGCAGCTCAAAGACGCGAGCATCCTCGATATTTTTTGGGGTCCAGGTTTTTTGCTCGCAGCGGCTGTCTATGCGTGGCAGATGCCGGTAATTTCGGATCGCGGCTGGTTGGTTTTAGCCCTCGTGGCGCTATGGGGCTTGCGTCTCGGCGCGCACATCGGCTGGCGCAAGCGCGGCCACGGTGAAGACAAGCGCTATCAAACCTTTCGGCGCGACGGCGGAGCCAATTACTGGTGGGTATCGCTGTTCAAAGTGTTTGCGCTGCAGGCGTGGATGCTGTGGATCATCTCGATGCCCGTGTGGGGCGCGTTGTCTACATCCGAGCCGCTCAACGCGATTGATTACCTGGCGTTTGGCGTTTTTGCATTTGGCTTTTCCTTCGAGGCCATCGCCGATTGGCAGCTAGCTGCGTTCAAGGCGCGCAAACCGCCGCACGGCGCGCTGTTGACCAGCGGGCTGTGGGCGTGGAGCCGCCACCCGAATTATTTTGGCGAGACTGTGGTGTGGTGGGGCATGTACCTTTTTGCGGTTGCAGCAGGACACGCTGAGCTGATCATCGGTCCGCTGTTAATCACCTTTATGCTGCTGCGCGTGTCGGGTGTGAGCCTGCTCGAAAAAGACATGGAAACGCGCGCAGGCTTTGCCGATTATCAAAAAAACACGCCCGCTTTTTTTCCGCGTCCGCCGACCCGTCGCGCCGATCCCGTGATCTAACGCAGACGTTCAAGCGTCGCGAGCGTCAGCTTGATGTCAGCCAGCACGGGTGCCTGCGAATGGGTTTTCTCGAGCGCAGATTCGCACGCCCGCAGCGGCTCCTGCACCGCGTTCGCAGCCTCAGGCCGACCGGCTTTGAGCGCCAGCGCCGCGATGCTTTGATGGATACCGCACGTGGTGATATGGGTGGCGCCAATTTGCGCGGTGGCAATGCGCAAGCTGTGCGCGAGTGACGTCTCGGCTGCCGCAAATTGCTCGAGCACTATTTGCGTTTGCGCCAGGCTGCGCAAGGGTCGGATCAACTCATAGGCATCTGGGTTGATCAGCGCCCCAAGTTTCTTCACCGCCTCCATTTGCAGTACAAGCGCCTCGCTTTCGCGCCCGAGCTGCGCCAGCGCCACGCCGACATCGGCATTGGCGCGCCACATCTGTGCCACTGCGACGCCACCGGCACTTGCATATGCGTCAACGGCGACCACCAATACCTCGTGCGCCTCAGTTGCGCGGCGCTCAAGCAGCAGCACCTGTCCCAAATAACGGTTGAGGTGCGCAAAGGTGGGCGACTTCGCGTCAACCAGCGTCAGCGCCTCGCGATAGCTGGCTTCGGCCTGCGCGTGCTGTCCAGCGGCTTGCAGAAAAATACCTTGCGACATCAGCGCGGCGCTCAACGTACCGCCCTTGTTGTCGTACAGACGCCGAAGCGCCGCAATGCCGCTGGCAAATTCGCGGGTCGCACCGGCTGTGTCGCCGAGTCGATCCAAGATTCCCGCGAGCGACACCCTGGCCGCCGCCGTGTCTGGATGCATTTCACCGCGCACTAAGCGCAGCACGCTGATCCCTTCAACATAGCGGGCGCGCGCCTCGGTAAAGCGCCCATAATCTTCCAAAAGCTGCGCGTTTTGTACGCAAGCGAGAGCGAACTCAGCGCTGTCTCGGCCCGGGTCAAATGCCAACAGCGCGAGCGCTTCGGATTGCGCTTCAAGCCCCGCGGGCACCTGCGAGTTCGCGAGCTGCGTTGCGCCCAAAGCCATCAGCGCAGAACCCAGCTGAGTCCGAAATTTTGGACCGGCGGCGCGATAGAGCACAACCGCTCGCTCGGCGTGTTTCTGCGCAGCGGCGTATTCAGATCGCCAAAACAGCCCATTTGATAGAAGCGCGTGGGCCTTCGCCGAAAGGTCCCTGTCCGGCTGCGGCATGCGTTTGATTGCCTCAAGCGCCGCGCGCGCCATCTCGACAAGCGTCGCGTGCTCTTGCAGGTTTGCGTAAATCTGCGCTAACTCTAAGGTCAACTGCGCTTGCTGCTGCGGATCGTCGCGAAACTCAAGCGCCACCCGGGAGCGACCCGAGGCCAGAATCTCTTTGGCGGTGAGCTTCTCGCCGCGCATTTGCTGCGGATCGGCGCTCGCAAACGTCGATAGCACAAAGTTCTGCGCACGGATCGCGCGCTCAGCCGAACGCTCGGCTTTAAGCGACTGCACGAGCGCAACGCCGCTTAAGCCAAAGATCGCGAGCGCGCTAAGACTGACCGCGACGCTGGCGAAGGGGTGGCGCGTGATCAGTTTGCGCAAGCGATACCCAACGCTGTCCGGGCGTGCCATAACAGGGCGACCCGAGCGGAAGCGGCGCAAATCTTCAGCCAGCGCCAGCGCACTCGGATAGCGCCGCTCGGGCTCGCGCTTGAGCGCTTTAAGCACAATGTGGTCTAAATCACCCTTGAGCCGACGCGGCCACTCGCGCGCGGCGAGCTGAGGATCAAGCTCCGCGAGCCCGGCAAGATCAGCCGCACTCGGGGCCTCAATCGTCTCGGTTGCAACCCGTCGCGCAAGATCTTGAAAGCGCAACCCGCGGCGCTGCATCGGCAAGCGCCCGGTCAGCAGCTCAAACAGCAGCAGGCCGAGCGCAAAGGTGTCGGTGGCGGTGGATACCGGCTCACCGAGCGCCTGCTCGGGCGCTGCGTAAGCGGGCGACAGCGGGTTGTTCAACGTCTCATCGGTTGCATCTGCATCAATTGCCTTGGCAATCCCAAAATCAAGCAGGCGCGCTCGGCCGGTTTGATCAACCATCACGTTAGACGGCTTGATGTCGCGATGAATCAGCAGACGTCGGTGCGCGTAGTCAACCGCCTCGCACAGGCTTTCAATGAGCTTCAGGCGTTCGCTCAGGTCAAGCTTCTGCGTGCGCACGTAGTCCAGCAGCGGTGCACCATCGACATATTCAGTGGCGATAAACGGCTCGCCATCCGGGGTCACACCCGCGTCGATCAGGCGCGCAATGTTCGGATGCTCAAGGCGCGCCAGCGCGTTGCGTTCGCTGTTGAACTGCTTGAGCAAGCGCGCTTCGCGGCCGCGATGCATAAACTTAATGGCCACCGCTTGGACGCTGGCGCCCAGCGTGCGCTCGGCCAACCACACCGTGCCCATGCCGCCCGAGCCAAGCGAGTGGAGCAAGCAGTACGGACCAAAGCGCTCGCCGGCGCGATCAGCGAGGTGCCACGAACTCACCGACAAGCTAGGCTGCAGATCCATATCCTGCGCCAGCACCGCCGCGCCCGCATCGGCTTTGAGCATCGCGCGCAAGCGCAGTGCAAGCGCCGGCTGTGCTGCATCAAGCTCAGCCAATTGGCGCTGCTGCTCGCTTGGATCGCAATCGCACAGCTGGTCAAACAAGCTCAGCAAATCGCTCATTGCAATTCAAGCTCAAGCAGCGCGCGCGCTTGCCGCCAGTAGCGTTTGACCGTGCGCTCAGAAACGCCCAGCGCATGCGCGATTTCAGCGCCTTCCAACCCGCCAAACACCTTGAGCTCCACCAGCGTCGAAAGCTTCGCGTCCACATTGCGCAAGCGCCCGAGTGCTGCATCCACGCGCAACAACGAGACCGGGTCATCACTGTTGATTGCGCCTTCGGCTTTGCTCAGCGAGACATTTATTGCCCCGCCGCCGCGCTTATCGGCATGTGCGGCGCGCGCGCGGTCGATCACAATTTGGCGCATCGCGGTGGCTGCGACGGCGAAAAAATGTGCGCGATCGAGCGCATTCAATGACGCCGGTTGAGCGAGGCGCAAATAGGCTTCATGCACCAGCGAGGTGGTTTGCGCCAAACGCTTATCGCCCTTCAACTGGCCGTGCGCGAGCGCGTGCAGACGGTCGTAGACCAAGCCATAAAGCGCTTGGTCGGCGCCTTGCTCACCGCAACGCGCTTGGGCTAGTAATTCGGTGATCTCGGCCATGCAGCACTTTTGCACAGCGTGTGCGCCGCGACAAGGCGCAAATACTAACTACCCAACAGTGCCTTAATCCGCGCTAGCTGGCTCTCGCCGACTTCTTGGTTGCGCTCGCGGCTGGCGAGGTTATCGTCGCCGCCGATTACCTTCAAATCGCCCGCTGGCAGTTCCTGGATAAAGCGGCTGGGTTTGCGTTTTTCAACCTGACCAAAACGCCGCCGCGTCAGCGCTTGGGTCATCGTTAGGCTTTGTTTGGCGCGCGTGATGCCCACGTAGAAAAGCCGCCGCTCTTCGTCTTCTTGATTCTCATCAAGCGCCATCTGGCTGGGCAACATGCCGTCTTCGACTCCGATCAAAAACACGTGCTCGAACTCCAGGCCCTTTGACGCGTGCAGCGTCATCAGGCGCACTTGATCGCGCTCGGAATCGTCGTCATCGTTGCCTAAAATGGCCAGCTGATTGACCCAATCTTTCAGCGCAGACGGCTCGCGCGGGCGCTCTTCGCGCTGCAACCATTCCAGCGCCTGATCGAGATTTTCCTCACGGATCGCGCCTAACGGGTCGCTTTTGAGCCACGCGCGATAGCCCAAATCGTCGAGCAGCCCTTTCAGCAGCGCCACCACTTCGGTTGTTTTCAGCCGCGCGCGCCTGGCGGTTAGCTCCATCGACAGCGCGCTCAAGCCGCGCAAGCTGCGCGGCGGCAAGCGCTTGGCGAACGCCGCTTCCTCAATGGCCGCATGCAGCGAAAGATGCCGCGCGTGGGCCACGTCGGCCAGCGCATCAAGGGTCTTGGTGCCGACTTCGCGTGCCGGGCGATTGACCACGCGCAAAAACGCCTGGTCGTCATCGGGATCCACCAGCAGGCGCAAATACGCCAGCACGTCTTTCACTTCCTGGCGCTCAAAAAAGCTCATGCCACCGCTCAGCAGATACGGCAAGCGCTGGGCGCGCAGCGCTAGCTCCAGAGGGCGCGCTTGATAGTTGCCGCGAAACAAAATCGCGAACGATTTCAGGCTTTGTTTTTTGACAAACTGGCGGCGCAAAATCTCGGTGACGACCACTTCGGCTTCGTGTTCCGGGTCGCGGCAGCGCATCAGCAAAATCGGCTCGCCTTCGCCAAGCGCGCTCCACAAGCGCTTTTCAAACACGTGCGGATTGTTCGAAATGACCGCGTTGGCCGCGCGCAAAATGCGCGTGGTAGACCGGTAGTTTTGTTCGAGCGAAATCACTTTTAACGACGGAAAATCGTCCTTCAACGCGATCAAATTCTCAGCCTTGGCCCCGCGAAACGCATAGATCGACTGGTCGTCATCACCGACAGCTGTAAACGCCCCGCGCGTGCCGGTTAGACACTTCACCAGCGCATATTGGGTGGCGTTGGTGTCCTGGTATTCGTCGATCAACAGGTAGCGCAACCGCTCGCGCCACTCGTTCTGGGCATCCTCGCTACCCAAAAAAAGCTTCAGCGGCTTGAGAATCAGATCATCAAAATCGACCGAGTTAAAGCGCGCCAATCGCTCTTCATAAGCCGCGTAGATCACCTGCGCGTCGGGGCTATCGGTGAGGTCCTCAGGCCCGAGGGCGGCGTTTTTGTAGCGGCTGATATGGCGCCGCCAGTGCTCCACGGTTTCCTTCGACGCATGCTCTGGCAGCACGCCTTTGAGCAATGCTTGCGAATCGTTTGAATCGGCGATCGCAAACCCGCGCCGCAGCTTGCTGCGTGCGTGTTCGATTTGCAGGATCTTCAAACCCAGCGCGTGGAACGTGGAAATATTCAGAGCCTTAACTTGCTCAGCAGGCAGCGCCGTGCGCAAGCGCTCGCGCATTTCGCGCGCGGACTTGTTGGTAAAGGTGATCGCGGCGATTTTCTCCGGGGCCAAATGACGGCTCAGCAAGCTTTCAACCTTGGCCGCGATCACCCGCGTTTTGCCAGAACCCGCGCCTGCGATCACCAGCAGCGGTCCCTCAAAATAGTCGACAGCCGCCTGTTGCGGCGCGTTGAGTTTCATTCGCCCAGCCTCACTCGCCGATCACGATTTGGCGCGATTGCGCGCGGGCACGCAGCTGCAAACGCGCAAGTTCGCTCGGATCAATCAGGGGTGGTCCCAGCGCGAATGGCGCTGGGCTGGCGGGCTGCATATAGTCAAATGACGCCAGCGCTTTTGGATCCAGCAGCGGCTGCGCCAGCGCGTTATTCAGCTTGGTCATCGAGCGCCACGAGAAACGCCGCACCGCCGCGTAAGGATCGCTCAACGCCACATTCAACGCAGCCATTTCTGCATGCGCAGCCGGCTCACTTAAACCCTCCGTTAGCGCAAACGGCTGATTGGCGGCGACCGCGCGCTCGACCGGATCACCGCCAAACAGCAGCTCCAAGTGGCGCGCCGTGCCGCCGCTCGGGACGTCCGTTTTCTTCATTTTGGCGACGATTTTCGCGGTACTCCAGGTCAAATGGCAGGCGCTGCACGCATCGGGTCGATCGGCGGCTTTGGCAGCTTCAGGATCGGGTTTCTCGATGCGGTGCGAACGATGGATCTCCATCACGCCGTAAACGATTTTGGGCATGTGGCAGTTTAAGCATTGCGCTCCCGCTGAGTCGGCAGCGTGTCCGCTATGAGCGGCGGCGTTTTTGCTCAAGTCCTGATGGCAGCGCGCGCACGGCGCATCTGAGCGATTGGCGTCGGTGAGCATTCCGCGTGGATCACCCGCGTGCATGCTGTGACAGGTCGTGCAGCTAAACGCCGGCGCATCGTTCAAACAAGCCGACTCCTCGAAGCTTTGGTACTCGTAAGCCGACAAACGCGGCACGCCGTCAGCCCAAAAGCGCTGGCGAAACAGATCAGGTTGGTCCGCAGGCGCCGGTGTTTCGGGCCCCACCGGCGTGACGTGGTCGCGCAACGCCTGCCCCGGTCGAAAAGTCGGTCCACGCGTCAACCAGATATCAACCATCTCAAGCGCCTTGGGCTGTCGCTGCGCGTGGCAGGCACCGCAAATATCCGTCGCGCGCGCCGCACTCAAACGTTTCGGATTGATCACCGTTGAATCCACGCCACCGCTGAGCTTGAGCGACATGCGTCGGAAAAAGTTTGCATTGGCCTGTACGTGCGCGGCTCCGGGACCGTGACAACTTTCGCAACCAATGCCCAACTCGGCGACGTGAGACTGGTATTTCGCCTCATCCGGAAAGTTGACCTGCTCGCCAGCGCTGGCCCGCGCGCGCAGCTCGTTTAAGTTCTGGATGCGCGGCTCAGGCCCGGTGTTGTGGCAAAAAATGCAGTTCTGATCCCATGTGGTGAAGTGCGCATCCGAACGCTCGCTATCGAGCCCAAAAAACGCACCGCTCATCGGCACCCAGCGACGCTCTTGGTTGTGCCACAGCATCTCAAGCCGATAGTAGTTTTGCCCGCCATTTTGAGCGCGCCCAAGATACTGCTGGTAGCGATTCGAACCGACCGTGCGCTCAACTTCAATGCGCCCCAGCGCCTGCTGATTGCCATCCAGATACTCAAAAAAATAGCCGCCGCCATCGCGCACCGGCCGCACCGTAGCGCCATTCATGCGCACCGGCACGCCGTCAAAGCGGCCTTGCACGCTCGCCTCCGTCGCGCTCTGGGTCATCGTGCGGTGAAAGGTCTTCGACCACGATTCATGCCGATCCTCATGACAATCAGCGCACCCAGCCGACCCCACATACTCAACCCCCGCAAAATCCGTCGGCGGCCTCTCAACCGAACAACCGCCCAGCAACAGTGCAATGATAAAAACGAAATACCTCATCGCCCAGAATGTTAGCCGGATGCAGCCGCAAAAAATGCCACAAACACCCCGCAAAGCCACCGAGGCAGGATGCCGAGCCACTTTAGGCTCTCGAATCCTCGGTCTTAGATGACCGATGGATGAGCAGACAACGCGCTCTAAACCTCCAAACCAAACCACCAACTCTCCCGAAGCCACCGAGGCAGGAGCCGAGCCAACTTCAGGCTCTCGAATGATGGGTCTGAGATGGCCGATGGATGAGCAAACCCCGCGCTCTAAATCCCCAAAACTAACCAATAGATCCCCCGCCAGGATCCACGCGCGCCAGTAAACCCGGGATTTACGCCAGCCGCATT
>Ga0105048_10004106_pt1 | contig 23806 bp, 27 predicted proteins | sample MAT05_FD_78382 | JGI IMG/M metagenome (GOLD analysis project Ga0105048, IMG submission 78382) | Freshwater microbial communities from Lake Fryxell liftoff mats and glacier meltwater in Antarctica - MAT-05 | ecosystem: Environmental > Aquatic > Freshwater > Ice > Liftoff microbial mat | place... | reverse complement strand
CTGAAGGGGAAGCGTAAACTTGGACGTTTTCGTTCATGACTTTTCCTTTGCTTAAGGTTAACACCGCGCGAACTCGCGGATAGCGTCAATCTAACCGCCCAAAGACTCCTTAAAAATAAGAGAAATACGAACGGTTTGTTCGGTTTTTAAGGAGTTTGTTCTTTGAACTCCGGCTACCGCCATGCAGTTATTTCAATTCCAGATAGTCCGGCCGCGCGCGCCGCGCGGGGGTCCGCGGGCGAGTTCCACCCGTCGGGTGACAACCAAGCAGATAATTGCCTACTGATCACATCAGCAGAAAATTGAATATGGGCCTCGACTTCAACTATCGCCATCTCTACTACTTCTGGGTCGTCGCCAAAGAAGGCGGGATGGCGCGCGCGGCCGAGCGGCTCGACATGGCGGTGCAAACCATCAGCGCGCAGGTGCGCGAGCTTGAGCGCTCGCTCGGCGTAACGCTGCTCAAGCCGGCCGGCCGCGGCGTCGTGTTGACCGAGGCGGGCAACATCGCCATGCAGCGGGCCGATGCGATTTTTCAGTTGGGCGAGTTGCTGGCGCCAGCGGTGCGCGACGCCGACACGTCGATCGAGGTTCGCCTGAAGGTCGGCGTGGCGGACAGCGTGCCCAAGCTGGTCGTCTGGCGCCTGATGCAACCGGCCATTGACGGCCCGAACCTGCGTCTCTTGTTCCACGTCGACGAGTTCGACGACCTGCTCGCCGACCTGGCATTGCACCGGCTCGACGTCGTGCTGGCCGATCGCGCCGCTCCGCCCAACCGCAACCTCAGGTTGTACAGCCACCCGCTCGCTTCGTCGCCGATCAGTTGGTGGGCGCTGCCGTCATGGGCCGAACAAGCGCGCCAGGATTTCCCCACGAGCCTGGCGACAATCCCGGTACTGTTGCCGACGGCGCACTCAGCACTGCGAACGCGCCTCGATCACTGGTTCGAGCGTCACGCCATCCGACCGAAGATCGCCGGCGAGTTCGAGGACAGCGCATTGCTCATGTCGTTTGGTGCCAGCGGCATGGGTGTGTTTCCGGCACCGGACCTGGTGCACGACGAATTGAGGACAAGTTATGGCGTGCAACGCCTGGGGGTCTGCGCAGGCGTCGAAGAACATTTTTTTGCCATCGCCACCGAAAAGAAAGTGACCCATCCGCTGGTCGAACGGCTGTTGCCAGCCGCGTCGCGATCCGGCTAAGCGAAGAGCGTTGCCTTCATCGCCGATCCGAGCTTCGCTCGCCAAGCAAAGAAATTCTGCTGGAGGCCGCATCGACAGACTGCGTTTTCACTACGCCTCCAGGGCCAGCGCGTTTTCATAGACGCTCGTCAGGTTGTTGCCGAACAGCGAAACGACGCCGATGCCGGTGACAGCGACGCGGCAAAACGGCAACATCAGGCCCGTCGCGGTGAGGGTGGTGGCGTCGAGCGTGTATTCACGGACGAGAATGTCGCGCAGCAGATCGGCGGTATGGGTCATATCGACTCCTTGGAGGAGCCGGAAAGGCGCGGATCGTCTCGTAAGTCGTAGTAAAGCACTTTAGCAAGACAGAAATGCTCGATCTCTCGCCACGCATTTCGCGCTTCGTATCGCGCTAGTTTACGAGCCAGAACCGCCGCCATCTGTTCGCGACCGTACATTCTTGTGGCATCACATGAACCATTGTCCGCCCCTCGACGTCCATCCTGGACGGCGAGACGGAGCACGTTCGCCCGCCCGGACAACCGCCACGAAAGAAAATCGGCCATGAAAACTGAAACAACCGCTAGCGAGAACTTCACCGTCCGCGACCACCAACGAGTGGACCTGCAAAAATGGTCAACGGACGTCAAACCCCTGTACAAGTCAAAGAAGGATTACCAGCATCAGCTCCGCGACTGCGTAGAGGAACTGAGCGCCCTGCAGCGCCTGCTTTACGCGGCCAACGGGCATGCCGTACTGCTTGTTTTTCAGGGCATGGATGCGGCCGGCAAGGACGGCGCCATCCGCCACGTCATGTCGGGCGTCAATCCGCAGGGCTGCCAGGTTTTTAGTTTCAAGCAGCCGAGCAGCGAAGAACTCGAGCACGACTTTCTCTGGCGCACCACCCGCCGCCTGCCCGAGCGCGGCCGCATCGGCATTTTCAACCGCTCGTATTACGAGGAAGTGCTGGTCGTGCGCGTGCATCCCGAGATACTGCAGGCGCAGGGCCTGCCGGCCGAATTGCTCGGCACGAAGACCTTCTGGGACGACCGTTTCCGTTCGATCGTCAACCTCGAGGACCACTTGCATCGCAACGGCACCCGCATCATCAAATTCTTCCTGCACCAGTCGAAGGACGAACAGCGCAAGCGCTTCCTGGCGCGCATCGACGACCCTGAAAAGAACTGGAAAATGACGCCGGGCGACGCCGCCGAGCGCGCCCTGTGGGACGACTACATGCACGCCTACGAAAGCTGCCTGGCCGCGACGAGCACGGAAAACGCGCCCTGGCACGTGGTGCCGGCGGACGACAAGAAAAATGCGCAACTGATCATTTCACGCATCATTATCGACGTGTTCAAGGGCCTGTCGATGCACTATCCGCAGGCGAGCAAGGCACGCATTCGCGAACTGCAGGCGATCCGCAAGACATTGGTCAAGGACAAGAGCGGGGATTGCAGTGAGTAACGGGTGTTTCGCGCTAAACATGAGCTTTTCGCCCCGGGCCTGCCGTTGTTCAGCGCAATGAATGTAGGGCAGCGCGTGCGCTGTTATCAACCTCTGGATGGCCTTTGCCATGAACCTCTTCGCAGGAAGCAGCGCGAACAATCTCGATCACCGATTAGCGTGGATCAACGAACCGCAATCATGGCGATTCCACGATGAAATTCTGCATGTCGACGTACCCGAATCGGCCGATTTTTTCGAAGACCCGGCCGGCGTCAATGTGCGAAGTTCGGCGCCCTTTCTCTATTGCGCTGCCGAAGGCGATTTCTCGCTGACCGCGAAAGTCGATGTCGACATGATCGACGCCTATGACTCGGCCTGCGTCATGGTCATGGCCGACGACAAGCACTGGGCCAAACTGTGTTTTGAACTCGTCAATCGGATGCCGACGATCGTCAGCGTGGTCACCAAGGCAGTTTCCGACAACTGCATATCGGAACAAGTCGGCCGGGCGAAACCGTACTTGAGGATTCTCCGCGCCGGCAACTGTTTTGGTTTCCATTACTCGCTCGACGCGATCGAGTGGACGCTGGTCCGCTTCTTTCGCCTCGACGCGCAGAAGGTCAAGGTCGGCGTCGTCGGCCAGTGTCCGGTCGGCACGGGGACGACGGTTCGCTTTGAGCGCTTTGATTTTGAAACGAAGAAGATTCGTAGTGCAAAGGTCGTCGACTAGCAAGGCTGGCGTCGTCGTGCGCCTTACAATGTCATTTTCTGGAAGGCGCTGATCATGACCCTGGGGAAACGCAAACTCGGCAGCCAGGGGCTCGAGGTTTCGGCGATCGGCCTCGGCTGCATGGGCATGAGCCAGTCCTACGGCCCGGCCGACGACGATGAATCGATCGCCACCATCCACCAGGCGATTGAACTCGGCTGCACCTTTTTCGACACGGCTGAAATTTATGGCCCTTTGGCCAACGAGGCGTTACTCGGCCGGGCTCTGAAGGGGCGGCGAGACGGCGTCGTGATCGCGACCAAATTCGGCTTTCGCATCGAGAACGGCAAGGCCGTCGGCAGCGAACGCACGAGTCGGCCCGAGCATATCCGGGCTGCCGTCGACGGCTCGTTGCGCCGGCTGGGCACCGATCGCATCGATCTGCTTTACCAGCACCGGGTCGACCCGACGGTGCCGATCGAGGACGTCGCCGGCACCGTCGGCGACCTCGTCAGGCAGGGCAAGGTCCGCTTCTTCGGCTTGTCCGAGGCCGGTGCGGCGAACATCCGTCGCGCCCACGCCGTGTGTCCGCTATCGGCTGTGCAGAGCGAATATTCGCTGTGGGAGCGCAATCTCGAGGCCGGGATGATCCCTCTGCTGCGTGAACTGGGTATCGGCCTCGTCCCCTTTTCTCCGCTCGGCCGCGGTTTTCTGACCGGCGCGGTCAAGCGCGCCGAGGACTATCCGCCAGACGACTTCCGCACTAACGATCCGCGCTACCAGGGCGAGAATTTCGACGCCAACGTCAAGGCGGCGCAGGTCGTCGGTGATGTTGCCGCCGCGCTCGGCGCCAAGCCGGGACAGATCGCGCTCGCCTGGCTGTTGCACAAGGGCGACGATATCGTGCCGATACCTGGCACCAAGCGGCGCAGCTACCTTGAGGAGAACCTTGCCGCCGCGGCGATCAGTCTGGGGCCGGCGCACAAGCAACGGCTCGACGATGCGCTGGCGCCGGCCCATGTCGCCGGGCCACGATACGCCGCCGCCAATATGTCGATGATCGATCGTTGAGCGATGGGCGAATGCACGAGTGCCGTCGGGTCGTACGCCGGCTTCGACTGGGATTACCCCGATCCCTTCACGCTCGCCGTGGCGCCGGCGGCGGACGATATCGACGGGCTCAACCATACCAATAACGCCGTTTATGTGCGCTGGTGCGAGCGCGTCGCCTGGGCGCATTCCGGCGCGCTCGGCCTCTCGCTCGCCGAATACGAAGGCCTCGAACGGGCGATGGCCATACGCCGCGGCGAATACGATTACCTGTTGCCCAGCGTTCTTGGCGACGAACTGATGCTCGCCACCTGGCTCACCGCCAGCGACGGCAGGATCACGCTCGAGCGGCGCTTCCAACTGATCCGCCGGCGCGATGCTGCGACGCTGATGCGCGGCCGCTGGGAACTCGTCTGCATCGAGATGGCGAGCGGTCGGCCGCGCCGCATGCCGCGCGAATTTTCAGCCGCGTATCTCGCGGCAATCGTCGGCCGCCACGCTTAAGCGGCGCCAATCGTTCCGCTGTTTCGCCCGGGTCGCGATGTCAGCCGATCACTTTGCATGCCGCCGCGCGGCCCAATTGACCGGCCAGGCGTTGGCGAAATTCGCAGTCGGTGCGTGAATCGGCTAGTCTGTCGACTGTGGCTGCGCGTGGCAGGTGGCAGCCTGACGAGTTGGGCGGTGATGCCCAGCGGACGCTAACGATTTCTGGAGAGTGTGATGAAGGGCGACAGCACAATAATCGACATTTTGAACGGACTCCTGGCCGGAGAACTGACCGCCGTCGACCAGTATCTGATCCACGGCGAAAAGTACGCCGACATGGGCTTCGCGCTGCTCGCCGAGAAGGCGCTGCACGAATCGGATCATGAACGGCAGCACGCGCGGGCGATGATCCAGCGCATCCTGTTTCTGGAAGGCGAGCCGAATGTTGCGCGCCGCGAAACGATGACGGTCGGTACTAACGTTCCGGAGATGCTGGCGGCCGATCTGGCGGTTGAATACAAAGTCGCCGGGGAACTCAAGAAGGCGATGGCCGCTTGTGAGAAAGCGCAGGATTACGTCACGCGCGACATGCTCGGCATCCAGCTCGAGGACACCGAAATGGACCATGCCTATTTCCTCGAAAAGCAGCTCCGCCTGATCAAGCTGGTCGGTCTCGAAAACTACCAGCAGAGCCAGATCGGCTCGGCAAGCGAGAGCTAGGGAGCGGCCATGCAAGGCGACAAGAAAGTCATCGATGCGCTCAATGCGGTGCTCAAGAACGAGCTGACGGCGATCAACCAGTACTTCCTGCACGCGCGCATGTTGCGCCACTGGGGACTCGAAAAACTCAACGACTACCAGTACAAGCAGTCGATCCGCGTTATGAAGGAAGCCGATCAGCTGATCGAGCGCATCCTCTTCCTCGAGGGCCTGCCGAGCATGCAGAGCCTCGCCAAGCTGATGATCGGTTCGAGCGCTCCCGACTGTCTGCGCGGCGACCTGACCTACGAGCGCGATATGCAGCGGCCATTGCTGATCGCCAGCATTGCCCTGTGCGAACTCCAGCAGGACTACGTCAGCCGCGACCTGCTCGAAGATTTTCTCGAGCACTGCGAGGAGGCGATTGACTGGCTGGAAACGCAGCAGACGCTGATTCGCGATGTGACGTTGGCCAACTATCTGCAGACGCAAATGGAGCCCGGCGAGGACTGAATTCTGGTCGGGCGAACGCGAAACCGCAGGCTCGCCTGCGGTTTTTTTTGCTGCGCCGACGGATTCCCTGCGCGGCAACTTTTCCGTATAATCCCGGCTTGATTTAGGGTGCCTGTTGCCGCGACCGCGGGACAGGCGAAATGGGAAGCCGGTGACCGCGAGTGCAAACTCGTCATTCCGGCGCAGCCCCCGCTGCTGTAGGCCTGACGACTTCGGTAATACGCCACTGTGCAATTTTTTGCATGGGAAGGCGCTGAAGAAGATTGAAGGCGAGCCAGAAAACCTGCCCGGATCGCGTAGTACCAATCCTCGGGGTGAGGCAAGGGCTCTGTCAGATTTGTTCGATTCGTCGCCGGCACCTTGTCGCGCATTGCGCGCGCTCTATTTCCCGGCGGTTATCGTTCCAATCGCTCTGCCGTGCTGGTGTTTTTCGACCTCCCCTTTGCTTCGTGGACGGGTGCAATTTCGTCGTCTCGCAGTGGGAGAGAGTCATGCACATCATGGAAGGCTTCTTGCCGGTTCAGCACGCCATCGGCTGGGGAGTCGCCTCGGCGCCCTTCGTCGCATACGGCATTTTCGCGATCAAAAAAAGAATCGCGGCCAACCCCGAACAACGCATGCTGCTCGGCGTTGCCGCCGCGTTCAGCTTCGTTCTCTCGGCGCTGAAACTGCCTTCGGTCACCGGCAGTTGTTCGCACGCGACCGGCACCGGCCTCGGCGCCTTGCTCTTCGGACCGGTGGCGATGGCGCCAATCGGCCTCGTTGTTTTGCTCTTCCAGGCGCTGCTGCTCGCGCACGGTGGTTTGACGACGCTCGGCGCCAACATCTTCTCGATGGCCATCGTCGGCCCCTTTGCTGCCGCAGCGATCTATCGGCTGGCACGTGGCGCTGGCGCCTCGTTCGCGGTCGGCGTTTTCCTCGCCGCGAGTCTTGCCGACTTGCTCACCTACGTCACGACCTCGGTGCAACTGGCCATGGCATTCCCCGATCCGGTTGGCGGTTTCATGGCCTCATTCCTTAAGTTCGCCGGCATTTTCGCGATCACCCAGATTCCGCTGGCGATCAGCGAAGGTCTGCTGACGGTGCTGATTTTCAACGCGCTGCGCCGCTTTAACGCGGAGGATCTGCAGAAGATGAAGCTCATCAATCAAGCCGAAGCGCTGGAGGCCACAGCATGAAACGCTCGCACAATATCCTGTTGATTGTCGCCGTCATCGTCCTTGCCGTTTGCCCGCTTTTTCTGGTGCAAAAACCGGCACCCGACGCCAACGGTGAGCGCGCCGAAATCTTCGCCGGCGCCGACGACAAGGCGCGCCACATGGTCAGCGAGATCGACCCCAACTACAAGCCGTGGTTCGAGCCGCTGATCGAGCCGGCGAGTGCCGAAATTGCTTCGCTGCTGTTTGCCCTGCAGGCGGCAATCGGCGCTGGCGTCATCGGGTATTACCTCGGCTCGGCGGTCACCCGCGACAAAATGCAGCGTGCGCAAAACGCCGGCAAGAACTCCGGGAAGGCCTGACGGTGCTCATCGAACAGGCGGCTTATGGCAATCGCTGGCGGGCCGTCACCCCATCGGCCAAGGCTGTCTTCGCCCTCGGCGGATTCGTTGCCGCGTTTCTCGCCGGCCGACCTTCGCTGGCTTTTACCGTCGCCGGGCTGTTCATGCTGGTGACGGTCTTCGGTGCCGGCGTCGCGCCGCTGCGCTATCTGCGCGTATTCGCGCCGGCGCTTTCTTTTCTTGCCGTCGGCAGCCTCTCGTTAGCGTTTACGCTCGGCGTCGATGCGTCGGGCGGTATTGCCGTCGGGCTGCTGCCGAATGGACAGCAGGTGATCGCGCAAGTCGCCGGGCGCTCGGCTGCGGCGCTGACCGCCTTGCTCTTTCTGGTCTTGACGACGCCGCTGCCCGACCTCATGGCGCTGCTGCGCCGCCTCAAATGTCCGGAAACCCTGCTTGAATTGATGGTGCTGTGCTACCGCATGCTCTTCGTCTTCTCCGCAGCGCTGGTCGATACGCAGAGCGCGCAGGCGGCCCGCCTCGGCTATTCGACGCCGCGCCTTGCGCTACGCTCGCTCGGCAGCCTGGTTGCCAACCTGACCGTCCAGATCTGGCAGCGCGCCAGCGATCTGCACGTCGCCGCGCAGGCGCGCAACAACGACGGCCCGCTGCGCTTCCTGCCGGCCGAATTTGCCAATGTGCGCCGTGATCTGTCGATCGCCGCAGTCGGCGCGATAACGCTGGTTCTTTTTTCTATCGCAATGCCATGAGTAGCTTGCTCGAACTTGACGCCGTGAGCTTCCGCTACCCAGACGGCAGTGTCGGCCTTGATGCCTGTTCGCTGACCATCGAACGCGGCAGCCGCAACGCGCTGATCGGCGTCAATGGCTCGGGCAAGACGACGCTTTTCCAGCACGCCAACGGCCTCTTCCGACCGTGCTCCGGCGTTGTCCGGTACGCCGGTGCGGCGGTCGATTACAGCCGCACGGGTCTGCGCGAACTGCGTCGTCGTGTCGGCCTCGTTTTTCAAAACCCCGATCGCCAGCTTTTTTCGGCCAGCGTGCGCGAAGACGTCTCCTTCGGCCCGCTCAACCTTGGTCTCGACGACGCGACGGCGCGCACGCGCGTGATGGCGGCGCTGCAGGCGGTTGGCATGAGCGAGCTGGGCGACAAGCCGGTCCACAATCTGAGCTTCGGCCAGAAAAAGCGTGCCTGCATCGCCGGCGTACTGGCGATGGAGCCCGAACTCTTGGTGCTCGACGAGCCGATGGCCGGCCTCGACAACGGCATGAGAAGCGAGCTGCTCGCTGTGCTCGACGCGCTTTCTGCGCGCGGCATCACGCTCTTGCTGGCAACCCACGACATTGACTTCGCCTACCGCTTCGCTGATCGCATTCATCTGATGCAGGCCGGGCGCTGCGCCGCCTCCCTGGCGACGAGCAATCTTGTCGCCTGTGGCCAGGCACTGGCGCAGGTTGGTCTGCCCTTGCCGGCCGTCATCGAACTGCAGCGCCGCCTCTCGGCGCAAGGTCTGATCGCCGCCGACAGCGCGCCGCGTTCGCTTCCCGAGCTGCTCGCCCTGCTCGACCATTCAATCAAGGAAACTGCATGAACGGAACAATCTGGTTTGTCGGCGCTGGCCCGGGTGACCCCGACCTGATCACCGTCAAAGGTCGCAAATTGCTCGAGCAGGCCGGTGCCATTCTCTACGCGGGCTCGCTGGTCGATCAGGCGGCGACGCTGTACGCGCCACCCGGCTGCGCGATTCGCGACTCGAAAGACATGACGCTCGACGAGATGACCGACTGGCTGAGCGCAGAGGCCAGCCGCCACGCCGTCGTCATTCGCCTGCAGACCGGCGACCCTGGACTCTATGGCGCGCTGATCGAAATGACGCGGCCGCTGACCGCCGCCGGCATCGACTGGGCCGTCGTCCCCGGCGTCTCGTCGGCGATGGCGTCGATGGCCGCCGCTGGCGAAACGCTGACGCTACCGGAGGTGACGCAAACGGTGATCCTGACTCGCGTTGCCGGGCGCACGCCGATGCCCGCAGGCGAAGACCTTGAAGCGCTGGCGGCGCATCACTGCACGCTGTGCATCTATCTGTCGATCACGCTCTTGCACGACGTACAAAAAGCCCTGCGTGCCGCGGGCTGGGCGGAAGACGCGCCGATACTCGTGGTGCAAAAAGCGAGCTGGCCGGGACTGGAAAAAATCGTGCGTGGAACGCTCGCCGACATCAAACAAAAATGCCAGGCCGAAAAGATCGGTAGCCAGGCGATGATCGTCGCCAGCCCGACGCTCGGCGCCGCCGACTGGGAGGATCTGGCACGCTCAAAACTTTACGACCCGGCATTTACCCACCGCTTCCGCCGCGCTGTTGCGCCCACTCAGGAAACTGACCATGACTGACACGACCATCCTGCTCGCCGGCCACGGCTCGCGCAACCAGGAGGGCAACGAGGAGATCGAACGTTTCGCCCGAGCGTGGCGCGAAAAGCATCCCGCCTGGCGCATCGAGGTGTGCTTCATCGAACACGCCAGTGTGCTGCTCAACGACGGCCTCGACCGGGCGGCGGCGAATGCCGAGCGTGTCGTTCTCGTTCCCTTCATCCTCAACGCCGCTGGCCACGTCAAGATGGAGATGCCGGCGGCGGTTGATGCGGCACGTGTGCGGCATCCGCAAGTCGAGTTTCTGGTGACACGCCATCTGGGCATGGGGCGCGAACTCTTCGCCGTTCTCCAGGCACAGGTCGACCGGCAGATGAAAGCGCTGGCCGTTCCCGACCCGCAGACGACCGGTGTCGTCCTGCTCGGTCGTGGCTCGTCGGACGCCGGCGCCAACGGCGAACTGGCGCGTATGGCGCGCTGGATCTTCGAGGCCAACGAGCATGAACTCGTCGATCTGGCCTTCACCGGCGTTACCTGGCCGCGGCTGGAGACGATCGTGCAGCGTCAGATCAAGCTTGGCATGATGCAGGTTGTCATCGTTCCGGTTTATCTGTTTACCGGCGTGCTGATCGAGCGCATCAAGGCGCAGGTCGAACGTCTGCGCCAGCAGTATCCGCAAGTTGCCTTCGGCCTCGGAACGCATTTCGGTTTCGATCAGGGCATCTTCGATTTGCTCGACGCCCGCGTTGTCGGTGACGAATTGCCGATGGGCAGCTTGCTCGAATGCGACGGCTGCAAGTACCGCGCAGCGGCGCAGGCCGAGCATCTGCACGATCACAGCCACACCGCCGTTGAGCCCGATGCCGGACACGACCACGCGCGGTGTCAGCACGCGCACTGACCGATATGAAAACCAATCACCACAGAGGCACAGAGATACAGAGAAAGCCTTCGCGCTTTTTTCTCTGTCTCTGTGCCTCTGTGGTTCGCTTTGTGAAGGAACCGCGACCATGAGCAACATCGTTACCGAACAACTCACCGCCGCCGGGCGCGCCATCGAGCACGACAGCTTTGCGATCATCGACGCCGAAGCTGGGCCGCACGACGACTACAGCGCCGAGCAGTGGCCGCTGGTGCGCCGCATGATCCACGCCAACGCCGACTTTGAGTTCAACGGGCTCACCGCCTTTCATCCGGCGGCGATGCAGGCCGGGCTGGCGGCGGTGCTCAAGGGGGGTGCGCCGGTGGTCGCCGACGTCGAAATGATCTGCGTCGGCCTCTCGGCGCCGCGCCTGAAACACTTCGGCATGAGTACGCACCATTTCATTTCCGACGCCGACGTCACCGCGCAGGCGCAAGCCGAAGGTACGACGCGCGCCGTGCAGGCCATGCGCAAGGCGCATCGACTCGGCAAGCTCGACGGCGCCATCGTTGGCATCGGCAACGCGCCGACGGCGCTGATCGAAGTCATCCGCCTGATTCAGGAGGAAGGCGCAACACCGGCGCTGATCGTCGGCATGCCGGTCGGCTTCGTTTCCGCGGCTGAATCGAAGGCGCTCCTGATGACGCTGGACGATGTCCCGTGGATCGCCATTCGTGGCCGCAAGGGCGGTTCGACGCTGGTTGTCGCCGCCATCCACGCGCTGCTCGGGATTGCCGAAGCAAAACAGCAGGGATGACGCAGGCATGATCGGACACGCACTCAGGCCCGACAAAATCCGCAAAGGCGACGGACGCCGCAAACGCGGCAACCGTTCGGGCTTTACCACCGGCGCCAACGCTGCCGCTGCGGCGCGCGCGGCGACGCTCGGGCTGGTGAGCGGCGTGGTGCCGGCAGAGGTCGTTTGCCGTCTGCCGAACGGGCAGGACGTGACCTTCGCGGTGCACCAGGGGCGCGTCGAAAAGTCGGCAGAGGAAGCTTGCGCGCACGCGGTCGTCATCAAGGACGCCGGCGACGACCCCGATGCAACCAACGGCGCGCACCTGACCGTCGCAGTGCGGCTGCTCGCCGGACAGGCGGGCAAAATCGTGCTCCGCGGCGGCGCCGGCGTCGGCACCGTGACCAAGGAAGGCCTGGGCCTCGAAGTCGGTAGCGCGGCGATCAACGCCGTTCCGCGGCGCAATATCGACGACAACGTGCGCGCCGTCGCCGGCGAGTTGCTCGACGACGATGGACTGGAAGTGACCATCTCCGTCCCCGGCGGCGAAGCGATGGCGAAAAAGACGCTCAACGCCCGCCTCGGCATCCTCGGCGGTATTTCAATCCTCGGCACCACCGGCATCGTCCGGCCTTACTCGACCGCCGCTTTCCGTGCCAGCGTCGTGCAGGCCATCGACGTCGCCGCGAAACAGGGGCAGACGCACGCCGTATTCACCACCGGCGGGCGCAGCGAGAAGTTCGCCATGCGCCAATTGCCCGAGCTCGACCAAGCCTGTTTCGTGCAGATGGGCGATTTCGTCAAGGCGGCGTTCCAGGCCGCCGTCAAACGCAAGATGACGCGAATCAGCGTCGGCGCCATGGCCGGCAAACTGACCAAGATGGGCCAGGGACTTTCCGTCACGCACGCCTGGAAAGCCGAGATCGACCGCGACCTGCTCGCCGACTGCGCGCGCGAAGTCGGCGCGGCGCCCGATTTGATCGAGGAAATCCGTTCGGCCGAAACTGCACGTTTTGCCGCCGAACGTCTCGCCGCTCTGGGGCTCACCGTCGCCTTCCACCGCGCCCTGGCAATCAAGGCCATGCGCAGCCTGAAAAGCTGCTACCCGGGCGATTACCAACTGACGATTCTGGTCTGCGACTTCGAAGGCCGCTTCATCGTGCGCGTTAGCGAAGAGGAAGCAGCATGAACACCCCGTTGATCGGCACGACTTTAATCGGCATCCTCGACGACGGCTGGGCCGGTTTGGCCGAGCACGCGCGGCACAAGCTGCTCGCTGCCGGTCTCATCATCGGCGCCGGACGCACGCTCGAACTCGTGCGCCCGCATCTGCCGGCGACGGTGCTTTGCAGAGACATGGACGGCGCACTGGCGCAGATTCCGGCCTGGGTGTCTGCAGCCCTTGCTGAAGATCGACCGGTCGCCATACTCGCCACCGGCGACCCGCTGTGCCACGGCATTGCGTCCTGGCTCACCGGCAAGCTCGAGACAAGGTTCGACATCGTGCCCAACGTCTCGACCCTGCAACTCGCCTGCGCGCGTTTCCACGCGCCGTGGCAAGACTTCCGCATCGCCTCCTGCCACACCCGTGACGCCGGCGAGTGGTGCGTCGGGGCGACGCCCGAACACGGGCTTTATGCGGCCGTGCGCGCCATCGCCCGGCACCTGAAAGTCTTCCTGTTCACCGGGCCTGAAAACAATCCGGCGCGTCTCGCCCGCGCTTTACTGAGCGCCGGTTACGCGTCCGATGAAGTGCGTTTCTCGGTCGCCTGCCGCCTGCAGTTGCCCGACGAAACGTTGTTCGCCGGCTTGCCGCTCGACGCGGCGGCACGGACCGATTTCCCGCAGCCGAACGTCGTGCTGGTAGAGCGCGCCACGCGAGCAGAAACGCCGGTCTTCGGTTTGGAAGATAGCGAGTACGTCCAGCGCAGCCCTGAGAAAGGCCTGATCACCAAACAGGAAGCGCGTTCGTTTTCACTCGCCAAGCTGCGCCTGACGCCCGCTGCCATCGTTTGGGACATCGGTGCCGGCTCGGGTTCGGTCGGACTCGAAGCCGCGCGCTTGGCGCCACTGGGCCACGTCTGGGCGATCGAGAAAAATGTCGAGGATGCTGCCAACATACGCGCCAACGCCGCTCACTTTCGCGTCAGCAACTACACGCTGGCCGACGGCAAGGCACCCGAACATCTCGCCGACTGGCCGGACCCCGACGCCGTGTTCATCGGCGGTTCGGGCGGCGAACTGGCGGCCTTGATCGACCTGATCCTCGGCCGCCTCAAACCCGGCGGCCGCCTGGTGATGAACTTCGTCACGCTCGAAAACCTCGCCACCGCGACGCAGGCGCTGACGTCGGCCAAAGCGCACTGGGACGTCGTCCAGCTCCAGGCATCGCGTAGCCAGCCCATCCTCGACATGCACCGCATGGCGGCACAGAACCCGGTGTGGGTTGTTTGCGCGGGGAAAGACACGCAATGAAAACCTTTCACCACAGAGACACAGAGACACAGAGAACGGCAAAAGCGAGAGAACGAATTTCAGCTTTTCTTGCTGTTTGGTTTTCCTCTGTGCCTCTGTGTCTTTGTGGTGAATCTTTTTTTGAAAGCCCGCTTGCATGACCACAACCTACGGCAAACTCATCGGCGCTTCGCTCGGCCCCGGCGACCCGCAACTCATCACCCGGAGAAGCTGGGCGATCCTGCACTCGGAGGCGCGCTGGCTGTACCCGGTAAAGAAAGCGGAGGAAAAATCGTACGCCTTGTCGATCGTCGAGCGCGGTGGCATAGCCGTTCCGTTCGACGCCGTCGAACTCGTATTCCCGATGACGCGTGACGCCGAAATTCTTGCCCGGGCCTGGGCGAATGCTGCCGCGCAAACGGTCAAGCTGCTCGCCGAAGGCCGCGATCTGGCCTTCCTCGTCGAAGGCGACGCGTCGACCTTCGCTACTTTCCGCCACCTTGCACGCGTCGTCCGCGAACTGGCGCCGGAAGTCGAAGTCGAGACAATTCCCGGCGTCTCGTCCTTTGCCGCCGCGGCGGCCACCGCCAACCTCTCGCTCGCCGAGGAAGACGACACACTGGCAATCATCCCGGCCGCTTACGGCGTTTCGGTCATCGACCACCTGCTCGACGAGTTCGATACGCTGGTGCTGCTCAAGGTCAAGCCGCTGCTCGACGACGTATTGGAGCTGCTCGAACGCCGTGGCCTGCTGGCGACGAGTTGCTTCATCGAAAAGGTCGGCTCGCCGGAAGAGCGCGTCGTGCGTGACGTCGCCGGTCTCAAGGGCGAAAAGGTGAATTATCTGTCGCTGATGCTGGTGCAGAACCCCAAGCGCCAGCGCGGAACATTGCGGCGCGGTTGCCGGCAGCGCAAAGAGCAGGCCACTGCGGCATGAAAATCGCCGTCGTCGCCATCACGCGCCACGGTATTGATCTCGCCGGACGCGTCATCGCCGCACTGCCCGACGCCCGACTGTTCGCGCCGGAGAGTTTCCGCGCCGAAGCCGAAGCGGCTGCGCCGGGCGCCTTCAGTTGCTATCAGGGCAAGACCGGCGATCAGGTGCCGGCGCTCTTCGCCGCCTATGACGGCATCGTCGCCATCGTCTCGCTCGGTGCTGTCGTCCGCCTGATCGCGCCACACCTCAAGGGCAAGGAGATCGACCCGGCGGTCGTCGTTCTCGACGCCGCCGGGCAGTTCGCCATACCGGTAATTTCCGGCCACCGGGGTGGCGCCAACGCGCTCGCCGGCCAGCTCGCTAGCGCCCTCGGCGCGACCGCGGTTCTCACCACCGCGTCGGATGCACAGCAGACGCTCGCCGTCGACCTGCTCGGTCACGACCTCGGCTGGACCATCGCCGCGTCGCACGCCGAAGTCGTCCATTGCAGCGCGGCGGTGGTCAATGACGAAGCGGTGGCGCTGGTGCAGGAAGCAGGCAGTGCAGACTGGTGGATCAATCACGCCAACGGCCGCAGCGGCCCCTTGCCTGCCAACCTGACCCGCTTCGCGCGCCTTGAGGACGTCGCTGCCGATCAATTCGCGGCCACGCTGTGGATCAGCGAGCGCGAAATGCCAGCCGCACTGGCACCGCTATTTGCCGGTCGCTGCGTCACCTATCGCCCGGCAGGCCAGCCATGAAAATCGCCCTCGGTCTCGGCTGCGATCGCGGTACGCCGGCGACGACGATCGCCCGCGCCGTCGCCGAGGCGCTGGCGGGTTGCGGCGCGACGCTGGCCGACGTGCATGCCGTCGCCTCGATCGACCTCAAGGCCGACGAAGACGGTTTGCTGCACTTCGCCGCACAGCACGGCTGGACGATCCGCTTCTATTCACCGCCTGAACTCGCCGCGGTTGCCGTCCCCAACCCCTCCGAAACCGTGCGCAAGTACACCGGCACGCCGTCGGTCTCCGAGGCGGCGGCGCTGCTCGTCGGCGGCAGCGCGTTGCTCATCGAAAAACACAAGGTGCGCGGCCCGGACGGCCGCAACGCCACCGTCTCCATCGCAAGGATTCCCTAATGACGACTTCAACAAAACCCGCGAATACCGGAAAAATCATGCTCGTCGGCCTCGGCCCGGGCAGCCAGGAGCACATGACGGCGCGCGCGCGGGCAGCTATCCTCGAAGCCGATTGCGTAATCGGCTATGCCACCTATATCCGCCTGATCGCCGACCTGCTCGATGGCAAGGAAGTGGTCAAGAAGGCGATGACCGAGGAACTCGATCGCGCCATCGAAGCGCTTGATCGCGCCCGTCTGGGCAAAAAGGTGGCGATCATATCTTCGGGCGACGCGGGTGTGTACGGGATGGCTGGGCCGACTTTCGAGGTCTTGTTCCAAGCCGGCTGGACGCCCGACTCGGAGATCGAAATGGAGATCGTCCCCGGCGCTTCGGCGCTCAACACCTGTGCCGCGCTGGTCGGTGCGCCGCTGACGCACGACTTCTGCGCGATTTCACTCTCCGACTTGCTGACCCCGTGGCCGACCATCGCCCGTCGGCTCGACGCGGTCGCCTACGCCGATTTCGTCGTCGCCCTCTACAACCCGAAGAGCGGCCGCCGCGCGCAGCAGATCGTCGAGGCGCAGCGCCTGTTCCTGCGCCACCGCGACCCGCAGACGCCGGTCGCCATCGTCAAATCGGCTTACCGACCAAAGCAAAGCATCGAATTTACGACGCTCGAAAAAATGGCCGAGGCCGACATCAGCATGTTATCGACGGTGCTCATCGGCAACTCCAACACCACCATCCGTCACGGTCTGATGGTCACGCCGCGTGGCTATGCCAACAAGTACGACGTCGAACGCGGACGCGAGGGTGGCAAATACGCGCGCGCCGGGGAAAAATCCGGCCACTCGCTGTCGACCGGACTCGATGGCTGGATGGCCACGGTCAAGGCCAGCGATCGGAGCGCCGCCGAGCTCGCCGCCGATTACCGCCTGCCTGAATACTACGTCGCGGCGGTACTGGCCAGCGCAGCCGGTCCCGACGACGAACGCCAAGCCATCGACGCATGAACCCGGATAATCCCGACGCGAACAACGCGGCCGGCGCGGCCAGTTCACGCCACGTCCAGCGCATGCAGCGCAAAAAAGGCGTCATCGACGAACAGATCCGTGTCGCCGAAACGCGGCGCGGCGTGCTCACCGTCAATACCGGCACCGGCAAGGGCAAGTCGACTGCGGCCTTCGGCGTGGTTGCGCGCGCGCTCGGCCACGGCTTCACGGTCGCCGTCGTGCAGTTCGTCAAAAGCCGTTCGGATACCGGCGAAGAAGAATTTTTCCGCCGCTGCCCGAACGTTAAATGGCACGTCATGGGTGAGGGCTTCACCTGGGAAACGCAGGATCGTGAGCGTGATGCTGGCGCCGCGCAAGCGGCCTGGGCGCAAGCCCGCGCCTATCTGGGCGACGCCAAGATCGGCCTGCTGGTACTCGACGAACTGACCTACGCCTTTAAATATGGCTGGCTCGAACTCGACGCCGTTCTCGATGCGTTGCAGCACCGGCCACTGCAGCAGCACGTGGTGATTACCGGACGCGGCGCGCCGCTGGCCTTGATCGAAGCCGCCGACACGGTGAGCGACATGACCATGGTCAAGCACGCGTTCAAAGCGGGTATTTCGGCGATGCCAGGCATGGAGTTTTAAGGTGAAGTCAGTCAGTTGCCCGGCGCTGATGATCGCCGCGCCGGCCTCCGGCGGCGGCAAGACCAGCATCACCGCCGCGCTGGCGCGAATGCACGCGCGTCAGGGCCGGCGCGTGCGCGTGTTCAAATGCGGACCGGATTTTCTCGACGCTAAAATCCACGCCGTGGCGAGCGGCGCGCCGTGCGATAACGTCGATCTATGGATTTGTGGCGAAGACGACATCCGCGCGCGCTTCGCGCAGGCTGCGCAGGACGCTGACCTGATCCTCGTCGAAGGCGTCATGGGGCTGTTTGACGGGCTACCTTCGAGCGCCGACATCGCCGAACGCTTTGGCCTGCCGGTCGTCGCCATCATCGACGCGCGGGCAATGGCACAGACCTTCGCGGCGATCGCCTTCGGACTCGCACACTACCGGCCGGGGCTACCCTTTCGCGGCGTTTTCGCCAACCGCGTCGGCAGTGAGCGCCACGCCGATCTGTTGCGCTGCGCCTTGCCCGCCGACATCGCCTGGCTCGGCGCGCTGCCGCGTGAAGAGCGGGCGACGCTTCCGGCGCGCCATCTCGGATTGCTGCCGGCCGAGGAAATCGACGGCCTCGTGGCGCGCATCGACATTCTCGCCGACGCGCTCGCGACAACGCCGCTCGCCGAACTGCCGCCGCCAGTGGCCTTTGACCTGCCGGTCGCGACGCCGCCTGCGGGATTGACGCGCACCCTCGCCGGCCGCGCGATCGCGGTCGCGCGCGACGACGCTTTCTGCTTCATCTATCCGGCCAATCTTGAACTGCTCGAAGCGCAGGGCGCCAGCCTGCGGTTTTTTTCCCCGCTCGCCGGCGACGCGCTTCCCGAGTGCGACGCGCTCTGGCTGCCCGGCGGCTACCCCGAATTGCACGCCGAACGGCTCGCCGGGCGCAGCGCATTGTGGGCGCAACTGCGCGCGCATGTCGATGGCGGAAAGCCGCTGCTCGCCGAGTGCGGCGGGATGATGACGCTCTTTGAAACGCTCGTCGACCTCGACGGGCGTGCGCACGCGACGGCTGGCCTGCTCGCCGGAACGACGACGATGGGCAAGCGGCTGGCCGCGCTCGGCGCGCAGGCGGTCGATCTGCCCGAAGGCGCGCTGCGCGGACACAGCTTTCACCATTCGCGCTGCGCCACCGCGCTCACCCCGCTCGCGCACGCGCTGCATAGCGACGGCCGCAAAGGCGAGCCGGTCTGGCGCCGGCAACGGCTGACAGCGTCCTACGTACACTTTTACTTTCCGTCCAATCCGACGGCGGCGGCAGCGCTGTTCCTGCCATGATTTTCCTTACTCACCGAGTGATTCGACCTCATCATGTCCATGCCTAACACCTCCAGCCAAGCCTCCGGTTCCGTCGCGCTCGTCGGCGCAGGCCCCGGCGACCCCGAACTGATGACCCTCAAAGCGATGCGTCTGCTGCAATCGGCCGAGGCTGTCGTCTATGACAACCTGGTTGGCACGCAAATACTCGAACTTATTCCGCAGGCTGCCGAGCGCGTCTATGTCGGCAAGGAGGCCGGTTGCCACGCCTTGCCGCAGGACGAAATCAACGCGCTCCTGCTGCGCCTTGCGCAGTCGGGGAAGCGCGTCGTTCGCCTGAAGGGCGGCGACCCCTTTGTGTTCGGTCGCGGCGGCGAGGAAATGGACGCGTTGCGCGCCGCCGGAATCGCCGTGACGATCGTTCCCGGGATCACCGCCGCGCTCGGCGCCGCGGCCAGCTGTGGCTTTCCGCTCACCCATCGCGACCACGCCCAGAGCTGCGTCTTCGTCACCGGCCACCTCAAGGATCACAGTGTCGCGCTCGACTGGCCGGCGCTCGCGCGCCCCGGACAAACGCTCGTTTTCTACATGGGGATCACCGGGCTCGACATCATTTCCGACGAACTCATCGCGCACGGCCTGTCGGGCGCAACGCCGGCCGGCTTCGTCTACAAGGCGACGCTGCCCGAACAGCGCTTTGTCGTCACGACGCTCACCGAACTCGCGGCAACCGGCCGCGCCGAGAAGATCCGGCCGCCGGCGCTGATCGTCGTCGGTGGTGTGCTCAACGTCGCGCAGGCCAATTCGGATCCGCGCGCGTGACGAGCCGACAAGCAGCCAACAGGAAGGGGATTTCACGATGAACAAGACAGGTGATGGCCACACACCGAGCCTGATGGTCCAGGGCTGCACGTCGGACGCCGGCAAGACGATTCTCGTCGCCGCGCTGTGCCGCGTTCTCGCGCGCCGCGGCCTCAAGGTCGCGCCGTTCAAGCCGCAGAACATGGCGCTCAATTCGGCAGTCACCATCGACGGCGGCGAGATCGGCCGGGCGCAGGCCCTACAGGCGCTCGCCGCCGGCGTTGCCGCGCACATCGACTTCAACCCCATTCTGCTCAAGCCCTCGTCCGACAAGCGCGCGCAGGTCGTCATCCACGGCAAGGTGATGAGCGACCTCAACGCGCGCGACTATCACGAATACAAGCCGCGTGCGATGAAGGCCGTTCTCGAGTCGTGGCAGCGGCTCTGCGCGGCGTACGACTGCGTCGTCGTCGAGGGCGCCGGCAGCCCGGCAGAAATCAATCTGCGCGCGCGCGACATTGCCAATATGGGCTTTGCCGAAGTCGTCGACTGCCCGGTAATCCTGATTGCTGACATCGACCGCGGCGGCGTCTTCGCCCATCTCGTCGGCACGCTCGAACTGCTCTCGGCGAGCGAGCAGGCGCGCGTCAAGGGTTTTGTCATCAACCGCTTTCGCGGCGACATTTCGCTGCTCGAACCGGGGCTACGCTGGCTCGAAGAGCGCACCGGCAAGCCGGTGCTCGGCGTCATTCCCTACCTGCACGGGCTCTACCTCGACGCCGAGGACGCGCTGCCGCGCGGCAAGGAAGCCAAGACGGCAACGCGCATCCGCGTCGTCGCTCCGGCGTATCCGCGCATCGCCAACCACAACGACCTCGACCCCTTGCGCTTTCACCCGGAAGTCGATTTCACCATTGTCGGCCCGCACGACGCCGTCCCGCCCTGCGACCTCATCGTTCTGCCCGGTTCGAAAGCGGTGCAGGCCGACCTCGCCTGGCTGCGCGAAATGGGCTGGGAAGAGGCGATCACCCGCCACCTGCGCTACGGCGGCAAGCTCATCGGCATTTGCGGCGGCCTGCAGATGCTCGGCATGCTGCTCAAGGACCCGCTCGGGCTGGAAGGCCAGCCGGGTGACGCGCGCGGACTCGGATGGCTCGATTTCGAGACGTCGCTGAGCGCCGAAAAGACGCTCGAAAACGTCAGCGGCACGCTGACGCTTCCCGCTGCCGACCATTCCGACGCTGCCACCAACGTACCGATCGTCGGCTATCGAATCCACATGGGAGTGACCAGCGGCCCAGCCTTGGCGCGTCCGGCGACCTGCCTCGGCGGTGCGCCCGAAGGCGCCGTTTCAGCCGATAACCAGATCCTCGCCACCTACTGCCACGGTCTCTTCGACACACCGCAGGCGCTCGCCGCGCTGCTCGCATGGGCCGGTCACAAACCGACGGCGCACTTTGACCCGAACGAGCGGCGCGAACGCGATCTGGAACGCATCGCCGACGCCGTCGAGCAAAGCCTCGATCTCGAATGCCTCGGGCAATGGCTGCCGCTCGGTGCCACCGACGCTGGCGTCAAAGGAGGCTGAATGCTGCCCTGGCCGTTCGCCATCAACTCCTGGTCACTCGAACTGATCGCCTTGCCGATCCCCCCGATTCCTTCGTCGCTCTGGGCGCCGCTCGCCGTGCTCGCGGCACTCGGGCTCGACCGGCTGTTCGGCGAGCCGGCGCGCTTTCACCCGCTCGTCGGTTTCGGCGCGCTCGCCGGCGCGCTCGAAGGCGCGCTGCGCCGCGCCGGCAGCGCCGGCTGGCAACGGGCGAGCGGCCTCCTCGCGTGGTCAATTGCCGTCCTGCCGTGGGTCGCGCTCGTGGCTGTTGTGCCGCGCGGCACCGGCCTTGCCTGGCTTGTTGACGTCGGCCTGCTCTACCTGGCGCTCGGCGGGCGCAGCCTTGGGGAGCACGCCAAGCGTGTCGCCGATGACCTTGCGGCGGGCGACCTGCGTGCCGCGCGCGAGCACGTCGGCTGGATCGTCTCGCGCGATACGAGCCGGCTCGACGAGTCGGGCGTCGCCAAGGCCTGCGTCGAGTCGGCGCTCGAAAACGGCAACGACGCGGTGTTCGGCGCGTTGTTCTGGTTCGTCGTCCTCGGTGGCCCGGGCGCGGTGCTCTTTCGCCTGGCCAATACGCTCGACGCGATGTGGGGCTACAAGAATGAGCGCTTTCTGTATTTTGGCTGGGCCGCGGCGCGCCTCGACGACGCACTGAATTACCTGCCGGCGCGCCTCACCGCGCTCTCTTACGCCCTGTGCGGAAAGACGCGCAGCGCGCTCGCCTGCTGGCGCCGACAGGCGAGCGCATGGGAAAGCCCGAACGCCGGACCGGTCATGTCGGCCGGTGCGGCGAGCCTCGGCCTGGCGCTTGGCGGCGCGGCGATCTACCATGGCCAGCAGGAAGAACGGCCGCAACTCGGCGCCGGCCGTCCGCCGTGCGGTGAGGACATCAGGCGCGTGCTGACGCTGCTGCGGCGCAGTACGGCGATCTGGTTGCTCGTCCTCTTCTCTGTGGGGTACCTCAATGCTTGAACACGGCGGCCGTTTGCGCCGCGCAGCGCAAGACAGCACCATCGCCCTGAGCGACTGGCTCGACCTGTCGACGGGTATCAATCCCGACGCCTATCCCGTTCCGGCGATCGACCCGGCGTGCTGGCAACGCCTGCCCGAAGACGACGACGGCCTCGAGACCGCTGCCGGCGCGTACTACGGCAGCGCGCGTCTCCTCGCTCTGCCCGGTTCGCAGGCGGCGATACAGGCGCTGCCCAGGCTCTTCGCGCCGGGCGAACTCGCCTGTCTGTCGCCGCTCTACGAAGAGCACCCGCACGCCTGGGCGTGCGCCGGCCATCGCGTGCACCGACTGCCGACGCTCGCCGCAGCACTCGCCGCCGGGTGCCCGAACGTGCTTTTCTGCAACCCGAACAACCCGACCGGAAACCTCCAGCCGGGCAGCGTACTGCTCGCCGCAGCAGCCCAATTGCACCAACGTGGCGGCTGGCTGGTCGTCGATGAAGCTTTTGCCGACGCCGAGCCGCAGGAGAGCGTCGCCGCGCTGGCCGGCAGCGAGCTGGCGCCCAACCTCATCGTGCTGCGCTCGCTCGGCAAGTTCTTCGGCCTGGCCGGCGCGCGCGTCGGCTTCATTTTCGGCGCCGCCGAAAAGCTCACCAGCCTGCGCGAACTGCTCGGTCCGTGGGCGCTCTCGCATCCTTCGCGCCGCGTCGCCAGTCAGGCGCTCGCCGATCACGCCTGGCAAGCGCAAGCACGCGCCCGACTGCGCGACAGCTCGCAGCGGCTCGCCGAATTGCTCGCGCCACTCGGGCCGGTCGATCGTACGGCGCTTTTTTGCACGCTGCATACACCACGCGCCGACGCGCTCGCCGAACACTTTGCCCGCCGCGCCATCCTGACGCGCCATTTTGCTGCGCACGGCCTCGTGCGCTTTGGCCTGCCGGGCGGCGCGACCGGTTGGCAGCGCCTGTCGGTGGCCGTCGCCGAGGCGGAGCGACGGTGAGACCGTCTGAGCAAACGGGCCCCAGCGGCGTTTCTTCACGCGGCGAACCGATACAGCTGACGCTGATCCGGCACACCGCAGTTGCCGTTCCGCGCGGCATCTGCTACGGCCAGAGCGACGTCGGGCTCGCGGCATCGTTCGCTGCGGAAAGTGAGGCCGTCAGGCAAGCCATCGCGGCGGCGACATTTGACCGCGTCTATACCAGCCCGCTCACCCGGTGCACGCGGCTGGCGGCGGCAATCGGCCACGCCCAGGCGATCAGCGTCGACGACAGCTTGCGCGAACTCCATTTCGGCGACTGGGAAATGGCCGACTGGGATTCGATCTACGCCTCGCCGCAAGGCAAGGCATGGTTCGCCGATTACGTGACGACGCGCTGCCCGAACGGCGAAGCGTT
>Ga0105048_10004105_pt1 | contig 23808 bp, 22 predicted proteins | sample MAT05_FD_78382 | JGI IMG/M metagenome (GOLD analysis project Ga0105048, IMG submission 78382) | Freshwater microbial communities from Lake Fryxell liftoff mats and glacier meltwater in Antarctica - MAT-05 | ecosystem: Environmental > Aquatic > Freshwater > Ice > Liftoff microbial mat | place... | reverse complement strand
GGGGTTTGCCGTGCGGAGGAATCTGCTGCGGAGGCCAGTAGAGCCATTCGCCGAGCGAGTTGCAGATGCGCGCCTCGATGAGGCCTCGCGTGCGCCATCTGCCGATCGTCGAGCGTTCGACGCCGAGCCTTTCGCGGAGCTGCGTCGTGGTCAGCATGCCGGCGGCGAGCAGCCGCTCCTTCAGGCTCGGTAGTTTCGCGGTGGAACGAACCCACTGGACGCTGACCGCGTTGAAGGCTTCGCCGGCGCCGGTGCGCAGTCCGCGTTCGTTGAGGACGTGAGCGAACTTTGCGTCGGTGTGCTCGTCGAGTAGCGCATCGATCTGCTGACGCACGTCGGGGTCCGTGGCGCGAAGCTGTTGCGCGGTCAGCGGGCGCGGCAGCGTCAGCGTCGTGGTCGCACCTGCGCGGAAGCGGATCGCCGCCGTGATCTGGCGCTGCTTGATCAGGGGACGAGACGCGGCAGCGCATCGTGGCGCTGCTCTCGCACGGCGAGCTGTGCACCTGCCATGTCGAGGCAGCGCTGCAGCTCTCGCAGCCGAATGCGTCACGGCACTTCGGCATTTGCGCACTGCCGGCGTTGTCGAGCCGCGCCGCGAGGGAAATTGGATCTACTACCGGCTGGCGACTCAGCCCGACCCCGAGCGCCGCAAAGTGCTGGCTGCCATCGTAAAGAACTTCGGCGCGCTCGAGGTCCTCAAGGACGACGTCGCGCGGCTGCTCCAATCGAAGGGGCCACGATCGTGTCGATAAACAGTGCGCAGAAACTGGTGGCCGAGGGCCTCGGGACGGCGCTGCTGCTCGCGACTGTGGTGGGCTCTGGCTTCATGGCGGAGCGCTTGTCCGGCGGGAATGTCGCAATCGCCACAGCCTGGCTCCGCTTGCCAGTTGGAGCCACGGCAGCTCGGGGGAAACTGCGGTCAGCTTGCTCGCCTCGTCAGCGGCCCCTGGCTCGAAACCAGCCCCGGCCTTCAGCGAGCCAATAGCGGCGCGTTCTCCGTCGACCTCGGCGATGAGCTGGAGAGCGCGATCGCACCGATTCGAGAGTGCCTCTGGATACGCTGCGCCAATTCGTCCGGGGCCGAGCCGACCGGCATTGGGCATCGACCGGTCGATGTCGTTGCTCCGCACCCTCGGCGAAGGGCCAGGCTGCCGGTCAAGGTTTGCGGCTCGAGCGTGCAAACTGCGCGCGCCGGCGCGCTCACCGTCCTCAGCTCGGTGACGATTCGCGGAGGCGGGTCCGCTTGCCCTGCGATCGACAGTGCGCTTCGCGGCGCCGCTCGGGTCGGCTCGTCGCCGCTGACGACGGCGCGCTTCTCCTAGGCGAGGCGCAGCCAGACAGCCCAGACCGGGGCCGACGCTATGGCGGCGAATTAGCATTATCGAATTAACCTGAATTGAATCATACGAAATGAGAGATCGGAGCTCCGATGGCCCCTCGGCATTACGCGAGCCCGATCCGCGACGCCCAGCTCGGTCGGACTCGTGATCGCCTGCTCGCCACTACCTACGAGCTGCTCGCCGCCGGTGGCCTCGACGCGCTGACCTTACCGAAGGTGGCTCAGGCAGCCGGCTTCTCGGTGCCGACTGTCTATCGCCACTTTCCGACATTGGACGACCTGTTGCGCGGCTTCTTGCTGTGGATCCGGCCCCAACTTGGCCAAACCGCGGACCGACTGTTGGGTATCCGCGCGGTCGATTTGCCGCGCTTGCCGATCGAGAATTTCGCCCGGTACGAACAGCACGCCGCGGTGCTGCAGGCGCTCATCGAGTCGCGCGCGTGGAACCAGATCCGGGTCGCCAGCATGTCGGACCGTGCGGCCCGCGGCGCCGAGGTGCTGCGCGAAGTCGCGCCAAAATGGCCGGCCGGGGATCTCGAGGCGGTGGCTGGTGCGATCTACGTGCTCAACTCGCCGCAGGCGTGGCGCTGGATGCGCGAGACATGGGGACTCGACAGCCCCCGCGCCGCCCGCGCTGCGTCTTGGGCGATCAAGGCGCTGATAGCTGCGCTGCCCGAAAGCCGAGGGCTCGGTTCGGCCCCGAAACCGCGTGTTGCCCGCCGTCGTCCCCGCAGCAAGAGGAGCCCCCAATGACCGTTGCCACCATCGTGCTGCACATCGTCACGCTCGGATGGGGTGTCCTGATGGGCGCCGTGATCTACGAGCACGTCGCGGTGGTTCCCGTGTGGGCCGCCCACCCTCCGGCGTCGTTGGCTATGTGGCGCGGGGAGCACCGCATTCGCGCCGAGCGCTTCTGGATGGGCGTTCACCCGTTGCTATTGCTCGCGTTCATCGCCACTGCCGCCCTCAACTGGAGCACGGTCGAGCTGCGCAACGGCGTGCTCATCACTGTCGCCGGCTACGTGGTCGTGCTCCTGGTGACGGCTCTCTATTACGTCCCCGAGCTGATGCGCCTTACCGGCACGGCCGACGGCGGAATTCCGAACGTCGAGTGGGGCCGCCGGGCTCGCCGCTGGGAGCTTCTCAGTATTTTGCGTGGCGTGTTCATGCTGGGCCTGTCGTGGCCGCTGCTGCGCGCCCTTGCGGCGACGTGGTCCTCGGCTCGCCCTCGCCGTCACGGTTGCACCGATCGTCAACGTGCACGGCTCGAGCGGCTTCACGGACGCGGATCTCGATTGTCGTCAGGCCCAGTTCGGACAGGTCTTCGTCGACATGGGCGACGGCAAGCCCGCGGCCAACGGCGAGCGGAACGTGATAATGGGTGACTTCAACACGGACCCGGTTCGGGCCGCCTTCCTGGACTGGAGCCCGCGGCGACATGGCGGGCGGTGACCCTCTGCTGAGCTTCGCTGTTCATGCGCGCCTCTCCTCGGGAGTTACCAAGACCATGTTGGCCAACACCGCGATCATGTCGGCCCGGACCCCGTCGCACACGACCGATCCCGCCACGGGCCACTCCTTTGCGCTGGCAGATGTATTCGTCATCGCCGGAGCCGATCGCGCGCCATCCAGGCCGCGACGCCTTCTCGGAGCAAGATGACGAGACCGAAGTGGCCACTCGGCGTGCTCGATCGCCATCGGGAATTGTTTACCGAACAGCGCAAGAACCTTGCGACGCCGCTGCATCCCTTATCTCGCTGGAGTCGAGCCGGGGGTCGTCGACGCGGAGCATCGGCGGCTTGCCGTCGACCGTGACGACGTCGGCGCTCGGATCAGGCGCCTCGCCCTCGCCCTCGCTCACCGGGACGGCGAGCTGCTTCTTCTCCATGCACATGCCGAGAGTCTTCCAGCTCGACAGCCGCGCCGTCAACCAGTCGCTCGAAGGCAGCCTTCGAGTCGACGGTGTTCGTCTATCCTGCCCCGCGATGCGCGCTCTCTCGTTCTCCAGGTTGCTTCCGGTGTTCGGCCTGCTGGTTGGCTGCAACACGACCGTGACGAAGCCAATGGCGCCCAGCGGAGCGGCAGCCTGTGCGCCGGACACGCTGCCGGCTTGCGAAGAAGCGCTTACCCGTGCGATCGCCCTCGGCGACGACCTCGGCCCGATCTCCAAGGCATATGTCGCTGCGCGCGAACGGCAGAGCGCCGACGACAGCTTCGTACGCGCGGTGGACGAGGCGACCAAGATCGCGCAGAAGTCTCGCGCTGCCCTCGGCGTGGTGAGCGGCGCAACCGACTCGGGCGTGGCGCCAGAGCTCGGCCGCTTCAAGACAGAGCCGTTCAAGCCCATCGCCAAGCTGTCTCCGGAGGCGCTCTGGTTGGTGATGGCAGAAGCCGCCGGTCTCGACTACGTCGCAGGTTTGCGTCCGGACGGCAGCGTGGTGCGCGCGTTCGCCCGCGATCCGGTCGCGCCTTGGGCGGCCGGGTTGTTGCCGGCGGCTGTCGACCGCGATCCGCGCGTGCTCGAGCAAGATCAGGCGATCGAGGCATCGTTGCGCGCGCTTTTCGATAGCGCCCGCGCGTTCGATTACCTCGGCGCGGTCACGCATCAAGACGCGCTCGAGCGCATGATCGAGAAAGAGCCGCAGGACGACGTGCAAGCGCTGCGCGCGCGCATCGCGCAGAACGCCTTGGGCCTGCGCATTCCGCAGCCGCTTGTCTCCGACGACGAAAAGCCAGCCCCGCCAGCGCCGCTCGAGCCGCGGCCGTTCGAGACGCCTTACTACGATCTCCTGCGTGTTCGTTTGGATGCGAAGAGCGCGTCCGCTTACGAAAAGCGCCGTGAGCGCTTGCTCCGAGCTGCCTCGGCCGACGTCGCCCCGCTGATCGAGCGGACTTGGGGGAAGATCGACGAGACGTGCACAGTCACCTTGCCCGGCAGCTTCGACCGGCCGCGCGACTTGAGCTTCGGCTACCTGTTGCCCCAAGCCTTGTTGCCTGCAGGCGCGCGCGACGAACGCGGCCGGCTGCGTTTTTACGACTGGTACGCCCGCTACGGCAAGCTCGTCGAGCTCGTCGACCGAACCGGCTCTGCGTTCTTCATGGTCAACGCACTCATTGCCGAGCGAGGCGGCGCGAGCTCGATCATGCCGGCCGGCTCGGAGACGCACCGAAAAGTGAACGCCCTGGTGCTGAAGCACGCCAAGGCGCTGCTCGAAGTCGCCAAGAAAGATCCCGGTCGAGTGGCCGCGACGCAGCTCGGTTTTTTGGGGTGGCCTGGCACCGCTGCGGACGCTGATACGACCCAAGTCGTGAGTGAGCTCGTGCGCGTTGCCGCACAAGGCTCTTTGTCCCGTTCGAGCAATGCTTGGGACGTGCTCGCGACCACCTTCATGGGCGCGATGATCTCCTCGAACATGCCGTCGGATCTTCGCGAGCAACACCTGACCGGGCTCTCCGGTGCCTTCACCACCAAGCTCGATGAGCTCGGCAAACAATCTGGCTGGCCGGTGGCGATCGCCCATGGCCTCGATCTCGGCTACCGCAGCGCGTTCGGCTTGGGTCCCAACGTCGCGACTTCCGTGGCGCAGATCACCCGCGCCCTCGAAGCAGATCCGAAGATCCCACTGCCCGCGCTCGCGTCGCTCACCGCCGCGTTCGTTCGCTACGGCGCGCTGGGTGCGCAAGGGGGGCTCGGCTCTCCTCTTTTGGAGTCGGGTGACACCCCGCTGCCTGCTCGCGCAGCGGCGCGCGCTTCGATGAGCAAGGCCTTGAGCCAGCTGGCGGACGGCGCGCCTGATCCGCGGGTGCTCCGCGACCTCGCCGACTTCGCCGACAACGTCGCGTCCACCGCGACGCTGACGATCGCCGACAGCGTCCGCAAGAGCCTGGCGCCGCCACCGTCCAAACCCAATGCCAAGGCGTCACAGCCGAGCGACCAAGTCTGCAAGGCAGACAGCGTCGAGAAGGCGGACCCGAAGCTGCGGCGGGCGCTCTCCAAGCTCGCTGATCAGCGCAAGAAGGTGCTCGCGAACAAGGCGCTCTTGGAGGGCAAAGACGACTGGTCGAAGCGTGCGCGGCTGCTCGCGCTGGTCCTCAGTGACACGCTCGACGTGGCGACTGCGCAGACGGCGCCCGCGGCGCCGAGCAAAAAGAAGGACGACGGCAAGCTGCCCACGCCAAACCCGACCACCTTCTTCGTGGCTCAGAAAGACGCCGATCGCTTCGTTGTCGAAGGGTTGGGCTCCTTCGGTGTCAGCCAACAGATCACCTCTTCGGTGACGAGCGCCTACGCTGCCGGCCGCGGCTTTCTGAAAGAAGGGCCCGCCTACTTCAGCGGCGACGGCCTCGACATCGCACGCGAGCTCATCGCATCGCTCGGGCGCTTGCTGCAAGAAGACGGTGACACCGGTAAGGCCGCCAGCGTGCTCTCGAACCTCTCGGCTGCGCTCGCCAAGAACGTCGGCGGCGGTGCGCCCTCTTTCGTCGCTGTCGCGAAAGACTTGTTCGAGAAAGGCAAGACCAGCGACGCGGAGACGGTGCTCCTGGTCGCGGTGATCACCACTGCCCTGTCAGAACAGCCGCTCGGCAAAGACGCGTTCGAGCTGGCCGACAAACACAAGAGCCAGATGGCGTGGGTGTTCGACTTCGTACGATACGCCGCGCCGCGCACCGAGAAGCTGCCACCGCCCCGCTTCAAAAAGGGGCTCGATACACTGCTCTCCGAGAAGTGCGCCGTCGCCAGCTCAGACACGGTGACTGGCGTGATCGACGCACTCGAACGTTTTCGCGCTGGCGAGCGCGACAAGTCTCGGGTCGATCTCGATCGCTTGCTGGAGTCGGGGCGAAGCAAGCTGGCCGTGCCGAAAGTCAGCTTCTCGTTCAAACAAGAGACGCGCACGCGGGCGCTCAACCTGGCCATCGCTGTCGACCTCGGGGCACCGTTCTTGGGTTCGACCGGCGACTTCAACGTCGGCGGTGGCTTTCAGACGGCGGGCGAGCCGAAGTTCGTGCTCGAAGTGGGCATCGACTCGGCCGACGCGAAGCGCACCGCCGACTCGAGCGCGCGCTACTACGTGAACGCCACCGCCATCGCAGGCGTGCTCCATTTTCTGGAGAACGATCCGAAAAAGGGCGAAGCAGCGGCGGCGCGCGTGATCGGCTCGGTGCTGATGCCGACAGCGATCTTCAAAGCCGGCGTCACCGACCCACCGCAGAGCTTCGCCGAACACGCGCGGCCGGCGATGGCGATCTTGGCGCAACAGGCGCTGGAGTCGGGGCGGCCGATGCTCGCGGGTGCTTTGCTCCAGATCGTGCGCGAAGGTTTCGATGCTTCCAGCACTACAGCGGACGACATGGAAGCGTTGCTCGAGCCGCTGCCGCGACCCTTGCAAGGCATCGTCGAGCTCGGGCCGATCGTGAAACGCGCGAAGAAGACGCTGCGTTCGCTCGGCGGCGGCTTCGCGTGTGTCGGCCCAAAATCGGACAAGGCAGTGCTGCTGCGCCCGACTTGTGAGGCCTATCCCCAAGCGCTCGCGCTGCGCGTAGCCGATTCGATCGCAGCGTTGCCCAAGCTCAGCGCCGGCAAGAAGAACGACAGCTGCCCGACGATCTCCGCGCTGGACGCGTTTCTCACGGCGGCTCAGGAGAACAAGTACGAGCCCGACCGCATGATCGACGCAGCGGAGAAGCTGCTCGCCGACAAGAAGGCGTTCGACGCCGCCTTCATTCTGACCCGTCAGCGCGATCCGGCGCACTGCGTGCCGCGCGTTGTCGGGGCATTGCGCCGGGCGTTCTCCGAGCTCGACGGGGCACCTGCCATCCGCGCGGACTTGCTCGCTGCGATCGTCAACTGCGAGGTTGGCGCCGAGACGAGCGTGATCGCAGCAGATCTCGCGCTGCTCGACGCCGAGCTGCGTCTCTTGGGTGACCCTTCGCGCGAGCTCCGCAGCGGCCTCTTCGCCGCAGCGCTCAGCGCAAAGCGCGCAGACGCGTCGCTCTTGCAAGGGCTCACCAAGCAGCCCGACTTCGTGTCGCGTCACCGAGAGCACGGCGGCCTACTGGCGTTCGCCGTCATGCTCGATCAGGTCGGCTCCGCCCTCGCCGGCCAACCGATCGACTCCGAGCGCAACAAGAAGGACATCGAGCTCTTGTGCGGCCTGGGCGACGCGCCTGCCGGCGCCGAACTGTGCAAGATGTTGAAGCAGCTGCGCCAGAGCGGGCTCTCCACCGACGACCGCAAGAAGATCGCCGAGCAGACGATCGAGAAGCTCGGCCAGTAGGCTGCTTGCCAATCGAATCGTCACCCGGTCTGCGCCAGCATCCGACAACGCCAGCCGAACGAGCTTCGAGCACCGTCACGGTCGCCGAGCCGTCCGCCTCATGAGGGCGTGCTGTCTCGATCGAAGAGCCCGGCCTCGGCCATGCCGTCCAGCAGGCGAACTATCTCATGCCCCTTTGCGCGACGGAGGAGAGGCTCGAGCACCTGTGCGAGCAAGACGTGCCCGTTCGTTCCCCCGCGCGCTGCCACGTCGCTCGTGGCTTGCTCTCGGACAATGATCCACACGTGTCGGCGAGTCGCCTCGTCCGCGAGCGGGGTCAGGTCATGCTTATTGGCGAAGTCGCCAATCTGGATGGGGGCGAGCGAACGCGCCTGCGCCTCGTCGTCGGATACGGCGGCCGCGAAGTCTGCCGCGGAGCACAGACCGGTGCCGATCACCGGCGGCAACGCGAAAGCGATGGGTCGCGCAGCAGATCGGTGAGAAAGAACTCGGCGGGTCCGGTCATCCCCTCGCAGAGCGCGATGTGCGCACCCATTCCCGCGCGGACGCCTTCCGCGAAGGCGCGGTAGCGTTCCGCGTCGACCTCCACATCGGACGGCAGGAGCTGGACGCGCTGCTCCGTGGCCACATCGACGCGTTCCCGGAAGACTTCCTCCAGGATCTCCAGCGCCTGCTCTGGGTTCATCGGCCGATCCTACCGCCCGAAGAGCAGGGAATTGAAACGGGAAAGCGCCATCGGCGTCCGTGTCGACGACAGCATCGAACGGTCGTGGGCGTTGAGCCAGAGGCACGCGCTCAGGAACGAGGTGGCCGCGACGCTCGCGGCGGCCCGGCGTCGCTATTTTTTCTTGGGGCCTGAGGTCGTGGCTTGTCTGAGCGCGCCTTCCGGGACGTCGCCGAGCACCACCGAGCTCGGCTTCACCGGGTCTGACTGCGTCGCGTCATTGAACGAGCTCTTCTCCATCTTGGACGGAGCCTTGGGCGGCGGCTTTGCGGGGGCTTGCTTCTTTTCGTCGAAGGAAGGCTTCGATGGGGTGGTCGTGGTGGGTGCGACGTTGTTCGTGGGCGCTGCCTTGGGCGGCGCAGTCGGCGCCGGCGTCGAGGTCGGCGAAGTCGACGAGCTGGTCGACGAAGGACCGCTGTCTTGCGGTGCGGGCTCAGGGCCGAGCAGCTTGTTGCGATCGATCTCGGTATTGGCCTGCTTGCGCGCCTCTTCGACGGCGGGTGCGGTATCGCCAGCCGGATCTAGGCGCTTCGCTTCGTCGAGCTTCTGGAGGCAACCCACAGCGTCACTGCCACAGGTCGGGATGGCAGTGCGTCGGAGCTCTGCCGCCCTCTCAAGGGGCGATGGAGCGACAGGCCGCGCAGTCACCGTAGCGGTGGGCACCGGCCGCTCTTCGCGCACGACCTCCGGACCTTTCGGGGCGAGCACGAAGCGATACACCAGGAACGCGAGGATGCTGAACGCCGCAGCTGCTGCAGCCAGCTCTGCCAGCCAACGCTCTTTCATCCAGCGCCGCATGCGCGACACGCGCTGCCGCACCGTCGCCGCCGGCAACTGCTCTTCGGCTGCGATGTGCTCGAGCTTGTCGCCTTCGCCCTCGCGCGCCATCCAACGCAAGGTGGCGTCCGCGTCTTTCGAGCTCTTCTTGGCTTCGCGCTCGGCCCACTCGACCAAGTGATGTTCTTCGACCGGGGCTGGCGCGGTTTCGATCTCGGGCAGCTCCGACGGCTTCTCGCGGCCGACCCTCCGATGCAGATCGGCGATCTTGTGGCGTGCGACGCCGGTCAGCCATTTTCTGAGCTCGGTGCGTTCGTCGGGCACGCGCTCGGACGACAGCGCTTCGACAAGTACGGTTTGTACGACGTCATCGACGTCGGACTCCGAGACGCGGCGGCGCACGTAGTCGGTAAGCATGCGTCGGATCTCCGCAGATCCGAGCAGCTTGTTCCTGGAAGCCTGCACCTTGGGCTCGAGCATGAGACCGCTCATCGGAAGCGTATCGAATCAGGGCGCATCAGTGTGACCCGCTTCCCGAAAAAACTTCGTGCTATCGTCCGGCCGTGCCGAAGGCCCCCCAGCAACACTGGCTCATCAAGAGCGAACCCGCCAAGTACTCCTGGGCCCAACTGGAGAAGGACGGGAAGACGCACTGGGACGGCGTGCGTAACTTCGAGGCGCGCAACAACATCCGCTCGATGAAAGAGGGCGATTACTGTCTCTTTTATCATTCGAACGACGGAAAAACGGTGGTCGGCGTGGCCAAGGTCATCAAGGAGGCCTACCCCGACCCGAGCGCCCCGGAAGAGGACTGGAGCGCCGTCGATGTCGCACCGCTCAAGCCGATCAAGAGCCCCGTATCGCTCGACGTCATCAAGAGCGACCCTTCGCTGACCGAGATGGCGTTGCTCAAGCGTTCGCGCCTCAGCGTCGTGCCCGTCACCAAAGACCAGTTCGATCACATTCTGAAGCTCGGTAGGACGAAGGTGTAATGAAGCGGTTCGCGCTCGCGTGGGGGTTCGCCCTCGGCTCGTTGGTTGGGCCCGGCTTCGGCTGCAAGGGGCCCAGCCTGCCCTCCAGCCTGACCGGCGAGCCTGTCTGTACAGGGTTCGAGCAAGCGGGCGTGAAGATGCGCGGTGGGCTCAAACACCCCGTGCGTTTGCGGGTGCTCTCCGGCAGCGAGGTGATCGCCACTGTGATGGCGTACGGCCGCTCTGGCGAGAACGCGCCTCCCACCCGCTTTCTGCTGCCCGACGCCGACAAAGAGTACACCGCAGAGTGGACGCAGTGCCCCAACGAGCGTGCGCCCACGGCCCACGATCCGCACGACAAGAAGGCGAACCTCGGCACAGAATACGTGTGCGAGAAGGTCGAGCCGTACCTGACGGCGAAGTACGCCACCGAGAGTGGTAACGCCGCCTCACACGAGATGGCGATACCTGATCCTCCATCGACCGATTGTCAGACGCCGCTCAAAAAGCAGTAACGGCTCCCGAGGGGCGGCCCTCACCGACCTGGGGGCCTTCACCCACCTGGGGGCAGGGCTGCGTAGCTCCAGTTTTTCTTGAGCAGCGCCCGCTGCGTTTTGGACTCGGGCGTCGGTGCCAGCTCGATCGGTTGCTGCGATTTCACGTTCTTCGGGTTGAGCACGTTCGGCCACTTGTGATGGTTCGCGTGCATGTAGATGCCGAAGAACAGCTTGTTGCCATACTTGAAGTAGCCGTGGTTCAGGTTCACCGGGTGATAGTCGGCGGTGGCTGACTGCGCGTTGTGGGTGCTCCAGTTGAAGTGCACCAGGTGAAACGCCGCAAAGATCGAAGCCGGCGCGAAGAACACGAAGAACGCGATCGGTCCGAGAAACAGGAAGAAGGCGCTGATCACGAGGATGTTCGTTGCGTACGAGACGTAGGCGCGACGCTTCTCGTAAGCCCGGTTTTCAGGCGTGTCGCCGTACAGATCGAAGAACGTCTGCTGCAGCTGGCGCTCGACGTTGCTGATCGTCAACCAGAAGTGGCGCAGGTAGCTCGGCAGGCAGGGGTGCGGGTCTTTTTCGGTGTTGTCCGAGTAGCGGTGGTGGCGCTGATGCACCACCTCCCATGACGCGAAACGAGTCAACACGAGCAGGCCACAGATCTCACCGACGATTCGGTTCCACGGGCGAGGCAAGCTCTGGTGCGTGCACACGTGCGCGAACACGTGACAGAGGATGAGCGCGTAGGTGATCAGCGGGAAAAACGCCAAGTACCACCACTGGAACGCCCCGAAGAGAGCGCCCTCACCAATCAGGCCGCGATGCCCCAGGCCCAGCATCACAGCGATCGCGAGCGCGGCGGCGACAGCGTAGAAGCCGTCGTAATACATGTAGAAGTAGCGGTTCTGGCGCAGCTGGGCGAACGGGAGTGTCCGCAGCGTCGATGGTTGCGCCGCGCCTGCGCTGCTACCCGCTCCTTGCATACAGCTCGCGTACTAGAGCTCCTGTGGCAAGTCCAGCTGGGGGCGACCGAATCTTGTACACATTGTTGCTCTGTGCGACACGAAGCTTGGCAAGCAATATGCTTGCAGCTGCTGAGCTCTCTTGTCTCGGCTCGGGTTATTGGGTAGACGTCCGCAAAAGCGGGGAGAACGCATTTGGCAGCTCTCGAGGACCAGACGATCATCGAGCGGCGCGGTGATGAGGCGCCGACGGCCGAACGCGGCCCGTGGCTCGTGCGGCACCCAGCAGAGTGGCGGCAGCTCGGCATCGTCGCCGTCTATTGGGGCTTGCTCGGCTCGATGGTGTTCGTGCCAGCGTGTCGCAACGTGGCGGTGCTGGGCATGGCGTTCTACTTCAGCTTCCTGAACTCGGTGGTCATCCACAACCACATGCATCAGGGCGTGTTCAAGGCAAAGTGGCTGAACCTGCTCTTTCGCCGTGTGCTGTCGTTCGGCGCGCTCTACCCCGCGACGGTCAACATCCCCGCCCACAACTTGGTGCACCACCACTTCGACGACGACGGCCAGCCGGATTGGGCCGCGCCTGACAACGTCGCCTTCAAGTGGAACCTGCTGAACCTGATCCATTTCCCCAACGTGTCGGGACCCAACACGTTCAACGGCGTGCAGCGCTGGGCCGGCATCCGCGGCCGCGAGGACTTCAAGCGGCAGTACCTGTACGACAACGCGTTCGCCTTCGGCCTGACTGGCGCGCTGTTCTTGTACGACTTCTGGGCCACGCTATTTTTCGTGGTGCTTCCACAGCTTTACGGCGCGCGCTGCATCTTGCGCATCAATCTCATCCAGCACGATCGCTGCGACGTCGAGAGCGAGTGGAATCACTCGCGAAATTTCGTCGGGCGCTTCTTCAACTGGATCATGTGCAACAACGGCTACCACACCATCCATCACAACCGCGCGGGGCTCCATTGGTCGGTCTTGCACCAGCACCATGCGGTCGAGGTGAAGCCGCGCATCGACCCGTCGCTCGATGAGCCGAGCATGGTCGGCTACTTGTTTCGGACGTACCTGCTGAACCTGGTGCGCCCGGCCGCCAAGAACGTGGCTGCCGCCGAACGTGTCGCCATCGCGCTGCCCGACAGCGACAACCTGGGCTCGCGCGACGTGCGCAGGGCAGAAGCCGTGCGGGCGGCGGGGCTGTGACGTGCTGACGCGCGAGCTGATGGGCTACGCCGCCCTGTGGGTCCTCTGGGGCAACACGCTCTTGGTCGCGCTCGCGGCGGGCAAACAAGCGTTTGCGCTGCTCGCGCGGGCGAACGCCTTGCGCGCGGGTCGCGTCTACGGCCGCGTGGTGGGCCCCGAGCCGATCGCAGAGGTGTGCGTCGATCAAATCGGTCGCCAGGGCGCTGGCTCGAGCCCATCTGTCGTGTGGCACGATCAGACTTACCGAAGCCGCATCCTCGGCGGTGCGATCGAGATCGAGGGCAAAGGCGTGGCGCGCGTCGCTGCAGCCGACGCCATCGTTTGGGTCGACCCCGCGCAGGTGCTCGAGGCAGCGCGCTGCCCGGACAGCGCCACCTTCAATCAAGTGCACCAAGCCGCGCGCAAAGTGAAGGGCCACGCGAGGACGATCGTCGCCGAGGTGCCCGCAGGCGCGTTCGTCTCGGTCCGCGGTGAGCTTCGGGGTGAAGGCGAATCGCTCGAGATCGTGCTGGCCGAGCCTGCTGCGCTGTTCGCCATCGACCCGCTGCGGTTCGCGGGCGAAAAGAGCCGCATCGTGCTCGCCTATTTCATTCCAGGAATCATTCTGGGCGCTGCCATCTGCACCATCGTCGCGCTGCACGAGCCGGTGTTCGACAGCCTGGTGAGCAAGCTCGGCGCCCTCGCGGCGTTCGTGTTCTTCTTGTTGGTGCTGCCCGCAGGCACCGCGGTGCGGGACTGGCTGCGAGAACCGCACGAGCGGATCGTGCGCGGCAAGTGGGTGGCCCCCAAACCCGCCGTCAACGCCTCACTCGCCGACAACGCGTCGCGGAGCGGTGCCGTCGAGTAGATCGACCGGGCTACATTTGTCGATGTGGCCCAGGAGCCGCTTGTAGAGACCAAAACCGGCCAGCTTGCGCAGCCGCGGCGAGAACCGCTTGGCGATCTCGAGCGGAATGCCGAGCTGTTGGTTCTCTTGCTGGCGCATCCAGCCGGCGCAGTAGTTCATCGCCAGACCGATGCGGCGCTCGCTGGTGGTGTTGGCGCCGCCGCCGTGCCAGAGGCTGCCGTTCCATACCAGCACGCTGCCCCGCTTCATCTCGGCGAAGAGCGCGCCCGCGTGCTCACCAAACGGATCTGGAATGGCGTCGGCTAGGTGGGTGCCAGGCACGAAGCGAGTCGCGCCATTCGCGCGCGTGAAGTCGGTCAGTGCCCACATCGTGTTGCACACCAGCGGCACGTGTGGCCGCAATAGCGGGATCAGCTGATCGTCGGCGTGCATCGGTTGCGCCTGTTCGCCCGGCAAGATCGCAATCGAGGAGAGCGATGACACCAGGCAACCCGCGTCGAGCACACCTTCTACGATCGGCAAGACGTGCGGGTGCACCGGCACTTCGGCGAACACGTCGCCGCGCGCCAACAGGTTGTACGCGCGCAGCGTCTTTGCGCCCTCGAACACGTTGCTGGCCGGCGCGATCGACAGCTCCGCGTGCAGCGCGTCGATCCGCTCGAGCAGGCGATCGACCAGCTCGAGGTCGATCGCGTCTTCGACGATCGCGTATCCGTGCTCGGCGATCTTCGCAACGTGGGCTGCGACGTCGCGGTTGGCCATCAGGCGATCACTTCTGGCCTGGAAGCTTCGGGAAGCCGGTGGGCAGGCCCGTGGGGAGCGTCGACGGAATTGCCGTCGGGATCTTGAAGCCGGGGCCGCCTGGGGCCGCAGTCGACGAGCCGCTAGCGCTGGGTTTGGCGGTTGTCGTCGTGGTTCCGGTGGTTGTACCGGTCGTGGTGGTCGTGGTCGTGGTGGTCGGCGTCGTCGCCGGCGGGGGGTCGATCTGCGGAGGGGGAGTGTCGGCCGGGGGCGCGGCCGTCTCGGTCTTTGCGGCCGTAGCGCTCTTGCGCTTCGGCGGATCGTCGTCGTCGTCGTCGTCTTTTTTGCCGCAGGCCGAGCCCAGCAAACCGACCACAACCGCCAGCGCCAAAACCGAGCGAGCGATCTGCGTCATGGAACGCCTCTGTATCATTGGATGGATGCTCACAAGCCTAGCGAGCACCTGTCAACCCATCAGCAATCGCGCGCTGGGCCGATCAAGAGCGACGACGGTTCTACCATGGGAGCGCTGACCGGTGATTCGGTCGGCGCTGGCGTGGTGGTCTGCCACGACGTCCATGGGAAACCGGGGGTCAGATAGCAGTCGGTGGGAATCTTTTCGGCGATCTCGGCGTGCAGCGCGGGCAGCTTCGACCAGTGCGTGCCGGGCCGATAGTGGTGAGCTGTGTGGTAGCCCAGGTTGCCAGTCAACAAATTGTAGCCGCGATGAACGATGTTGTTGCATGCGACGAAATGCGACGCGGTCGGTTTCTCGCTGTGGTGGGAGTAGGTGGCCCACGATGTGACGACCAGCGAGATGATCATCGGCAACACGAACACGAACAGCGCCGGTACCGGGCGCGCCCATACCAACGCGGCGACGACGGCGAAGGTGACGATGCCCATGCCGACGAACGTGCGACGGAAGCGGGGGAAGCGTGCGCTCACTCGCCAAGCCCGCGAATAGGCGGTCAGCGCCACGATGGCTGTGTACTCAGCGGCGCCCATGGTGGTGCCGTCTTTGCGTTGCCAGGTCGACTCATCCAGCTTGGGGTCGAGGTAGTTCATGTGGTGGCCCACCGCGTGGTGCAGCACCCACGTGTGGCTGCTGATGCCGGTTTGCAGGGCATACACGAGCTCGATCGCCCGATTCAGCCAGCTCACCGAGAACGTCGCGACGTGTTGGTGATGATGGTTCCACGCGCAGACGTGCGCTTTGATGATCGCGCCGACGGCTGTCCACAGGGCCAGCAGCGGCAATGAGTCGACGCTCGCGTAAACGTACACGTCGAACGCAAACAGCAGGCAAATCAACGCGATCGGCAGCCTGTCTTCCCGGTAGCGGAAGATGCCTGGCCTCGCCGCTGACTGCGCGCCGCTGCTGGAGATAGTCCGATCCGAGACGTCCGGGACTTCGCACATGTTCACGTGGCGATTATCCACAGAGCGTGTCGCGCGTCCGTCAGGACAGCGTCATGATTTGGGCAGCTTCGACACCGTTTGTATCTTTCCGAGTCACCAGAGGACGCCGCCCGGCAGGACGGGCTAGGATGCCGAGCGGATGGTCCGGGGCGAGCTCGTCGGGGGGCGCTTCTACATCGAGCGCTGCGTCCATCGCAGCGCTTCGATGGCCGTCTACCGTGCGCTCGACTCGACCGATTCCGCCGAGGTGGTGGTGCGCGTCTTTCCCACACTCTCGACCGCAGGGGCCCAACACCTCGAGCGGGTTTGCGCTGCCCTCTGGCGTCACCCGCACCCCGGAATCGAGCGCATCGTGGCCTGGGGGCGCGGCTCCAGCGGAGAAGGTTACACGGCTGCGCTGGTGCCCGACGGCCCCTCGCTGGAGGAGGCCTTCACCGATGGGCTGCGAGAATCCGACCAGCACCATGTGCTCCGTCGTGTGCTGGAGGCGCTCGGTCACATGCACGAGCTCGGGCTCGCGCATGGCAACGTCTCCGCCGAGGCGATCGTGTTGCCCCGTGGCGTCGCCGGGGGCTCGTTGCTGATCGACACCACCTTGATTCCGCCGGAGCTCCTGTCGGCTGAAGCATCCGTACCGAGCGTGACCCTCGCGCCCGCCCGTCACCTGGCGCCGGAGCGCATCCGCGTCGGCAGCGGGCCGAGCCCAGCCGCCGACATCTTTTCGCTCGGTTGCACGCTCTATCACGCGCTTTCGGGCTCACTGCCCTTCCAGAGTGGGACGCTGATTGGCATCTACCTGCGCGTGCTCTACTCCGACCCCAAACCACTCGAGACAGTCGGTCGTCCATCCCGCAGCGGGCTCGAGCTGCTCGCGCGCCGCATGTTGGCGAAACATCCGGATACGCGGCCGAGCGCGCGGGAGGCACTGCTGGAGCTTGGCGCGCTACAGGCGGCGACAGGGCCGACGAGCGCACCCACTCTGCCGCGCTCGCCTCATGCTGCCGAGACGCGATCGCGCATGGCGCTCGTGCTATGCCGGCTTCACCTGCAGAAGGCCCCTTCGCTCGATAGCGAGGCCGAGCTCGACCAGGCCGAACGCTTACTCGCGTCCGTCGGCGGCCGCCTCGACCGGCTGGTCAGTGGGCTCCTGTTGATCGAAATCACGCAGCACCCGATGGGCGACATCATCGAGCGTGCGGGCCGCGCAGCGCTGCTCTTGCAGAGCGTGTTGCCACTGGCTGCCATCGTGATCGCCGAAGCGACCCAAGGCTCGGCTGCCGATCTCGACACTGCCGAAACCTTGCTCGGCGCGGTGCGCTCCGGACAGATCTCCGTGCAACCGGAGCTGATTCCGCGGCTGGGGCGACAGTTCGACGTGCAGCTCGGCAAGTTTGCGGCGCTGATGTGGGAGCCGGAGCCGGAGACCAACCCGCGCCCCAGCAGCCCTGCGCGCTTCGACTCGGAAGTGACGATCTCGGATGGCGCCCAGATCACGATGGAGATTTCGGTCCCCGACGGCGTGTTGACGGCGCCGATTACAGCTGTGCCTCTCGAGCCGCTGCCCACGGTCGAGATGGATCTGGGGCCGCTCGCGCTGACAACTCTGCCGAATAGCGACGACGCCAACGACAAACGGTGATCGCACCTTCAGTTCGCCGCCGCGCGATCCGCACGTTCGAACGAGAGGTGCCCCTTTGGAACGTCGCAGAGCCCCCCGCATTTCGTTGGAAGTCGACGTTGACGTCTCGGATGCCCACAACTTCTATGTCGGCCGAACGCGCGATATTTCGATCGGCGGTCTGTTCATCGAGTCGCCCATCGGCATCGATGTGGGCACCGAAGTCGGCCTGAAGCTGCGCATCGGCGGCGAGCCGTTCGTGCTGTCGTGTCGCGTGGCCTGGCGCCACCTCGATGACGATGGCAAACCGTTCGGATTTGGCGTCGAGTTCCAGCGGCTGCCACTGGCCACCCGACGATCGATTCAGGCCTACATGCGCAAGCGCGCACCCGAAATCATCGACCTCGGCGGCCCCGCCGACCCCGAGCCGCTACAGGCAGAGCCCTCCTACGCAGAAGAACCGATGCCCGCCAGCCTCGTGAAGCGCGGGCCACCTCCCCTGCCCCGCACCGTACCGCGACCCGCCGCTCGCAACGCCGCTCGCTAAATCAGGAGCGTGATCTTGGCCAAGAAGGCCACAGGCTTCAGGCCACAGGCTTCGGCCAGAGCCAGAGCCCAGATGAGCGATGTTGCCGGCCTCTTCTCGCTCTCTTTCTGGCTGAAGCCTGAGGCCTGAAGCCTGTGGCCTTTCGCGCTGCCGGTGGACAGCCCCGTCGAGATCACGCTCGCTGGTTGAGAGCGACGCCGTCGGCCAAAACCGAACTCCGAGCTACAATGTGGAGCAGTGAGCACGATCGCCCTCTGGCTCTTGTCGGTCGGTGTCGCGACGCTGGGTGCGTCGGCGTCGGCGGAGCTGCGTGATCGCATTTCGCCGCGTGCGCGCGCGCGCCGGGCAGCGTTTCGCTTGCCTCGCGCCCGCATCCAAGACGTGAAGACCGGCGAGTTCGTGCGCGTCGAAGGGCGCGTCGAGCTCTGCGACGAGCTGTTGGTCGCGCCACTGAGCCAGCGCAGATGCGCGCACTACCAGCTGTCCGTGGACTACGCGCGAGACGCGAAGCGCTACGTTACGGCCCTCTCCGAGGCGAAGACGGTGCCGTTCCTCGTAGCCGACGACACGGGCCGAGCGCTGATCGAGATCGAGAGACCGGTCGTCGAGGTCGTTGTCGACCACTACTGGACTGCCCTCGACATCGACGCCGAGACGCGCTTCGAGCTCGAGCGCTACTTGTTCACGCAAGGCGGCACGGGGCGCGCTCTGCTCGCCGAGCCGAAGCGTCTGCGCTACGCCGAAGGCGCCTTGGAAGAAGGCGAGCGGGTTCACGTCACCGGCGTCGCGGAGTGGGTCGACGCGCCCGAGGTAGGCCTGACCTATCGCGACTCGGGCCAACGTTTGGTGCTGCGGGCACCCGCTCGCGGTCGCGTTTACGTGACGGACCGACCGGAAGATTGAGGCCCTGCCAGGCGGCGAAACACGCGCCCAGAAATGACTATTTTTTCTTTTTCTTGGGTTTCGAGACTTGTCGGGCGGGAGCCTTTGGCACCTTTTTAACGGGCTTTTTGGCGCTGGCTTTCTTGGCGCCTCGGGTCGACTTCGGGGCGAAGGCGGCCGCCGGCCCGAGAGACGCGAGGCCGGGCGCGCGTACACCGTCGAGCACCAGCGACACCAGCTCGCCCGGCATCTCCAGCACGGGGCCGACATCGTCACCCGCGAACAGGCGCGCGATGATGAGCTCAGAGGCGCCCACCACGACGATCGCGCTCAAGCGCCCGACGAGACCACGCACCAGGCCGATCGCGTGCGCGATGTTGGAGAGCTCGGTGGCGCCGTCGAGCACCTCTTCAGCGACCTCGACGATAGGCGCGCGCGCACCATTTTTGGGGCCACGCGCTTCGTGCAAATAGAGCCGCACCACGTCGGGGTATTGCAGCACCACGCGAATCAGATCTTGGGCGAGCGCTTCGTACGGCTTCGCCACGTCACCGGCCCGCTTCGCCTCGCGTAAGGCCTCGGCGCAGCGCGCGAAGATTTGCTTGATGTCGCCGCGCATGGGCTCGACGAGCGACGCGACGAGATCCGTTTTGTCGCGAAAGTACCGATAAAAACTGCCCTTCGCGGTGCGCGCTCCGTCTACGATTTGATCGATGGTGACGGCTTCGATGCCGTATTGCAGAAACAGCGCGAGGGCAGCACGCTGTAACGCATCGGTGCGCATGCGCCGGTTTTCAGCGCGCTTGCCGGTCGGCTCGAGCGCGCCTGGTTGCGCAAAGCTCGGGCCCTCGGCGGCGGCTTGCAGATCGCTCACGTCCGCCTCGATAGGCGCCGGCTCGGGTGCAGCGGGTGGCGGAGAAGCAGGTGAGGTTTCGGGCGCGTTCGGCATCGACAAGGTCGCTAGTTTGCCTGCCGCATCGCCGGGTTGGAAGCGGACTCGGGAGGGCTGGCTCAGACGCGTCCACAACAGTGACCCATTGGTCACTTATTTTCGTTGACTCTTTTGGCAGCAGGCCTAAAACCAAGGTGACTTGTTGGTCACACTTTGAAGGAGACGGTCATGCTCGGCTTTGCCCTCGGCGTCATAGTTTCGAACGGGTTCGAGTGGGCTTTTCACAAATACGTCTTGCACGGGATGGCCCGTAAAAAGACCAGCTATTGGGCGTTTCATTGGCACGAGCACCACAAGAACGTGCGCAAATCGCAAGGCTACGATCCGATGTACCTGGAGCCGATTTGGGAGACGCCCTCCAAAGCCAAAGAGGTGCTGGGCGTGATCACCGGGCCGTTCTTGTCGGCGCCGCTGATCCCGGTGTTGCCGGGCTTCTTCCTGGGCGCCTGCGCCAGCTCGGCGGCTTACTACTTCATGCACAAGAAGGCGCATCTCGACCCCCAGTGGGCGCGCAAATGGGTGCCCTGGCACGTCGACCATCATCTCGGGCCGAACCAGCACAAGAACTGGTGTGTCACCTGGCCGCTCTTCGACTGGCTCATGGGGACGCGCGAGCACTTCGTCGGCACCGCCGCCGAGTACGAAGCACCCAAGGCGTACGTCGTGTCCGTTGCCGCGTGATCCATTGTTGGCTACGTGACGGCGCATGAGCCTGCGCGACTACTTCGGGAAGAAACACGTCGTCGTCACTGGCGGCTCGAGCGGCATCGGCCTGGCGTTCGCACAGCGCATCGCGCGTGAGGGCGCTTCGCTGTCCTTGGTCGCGCGACGCAAGAACGTGCTCGAGGAAGCCAAGGCCGCAATCGTGGCGCAATCACCTGCGTGCAAGGTGACCCTGGTCGAGCTCGACATCAGCAGCGAAGACGCGGTGCTCAGCGAGATGACGAAGCTGTCGGCGGCAGGCCCGATCGACATGCTCGTCAACAACGCCGGCGTGGTGATGCCAGGCCGCTTCCTCGAGCTGCCCACGCACGAGTTTCGCCAGATGATGGACATCAACTTCTTCGGCAGCGTCTACATGTCGAAGGCGCTTTTGCCCGATATGGTGAAGCAGGGCCGCGGACACGTCCTCAACGTTTCATCGCTCGCCGGAGTGATGGGCATCTACGGGTACACCGCCTACGCCGCGAGCAAGTTCGCGCTGGTCGGCTTCTCGCAGGCGCTACGCGCCGAGATGTGGCCGCACGGCGTGAAGGTCAGCGTGTGCTTGCCGCCTGACACCGACACCCCCCAGCTCGCGCTCGAGAACCAGTACAAGCCTGCCGAGACGAAAGCGATCGCCGGCACCGTCAAGACGCTCACCGCAGATGCCGTGGCCTTCGCCATGGCTGATGGCATGGCCCGCAGCGCCTTCGAGATTTATCCGGATCTAGGGTCGCGCATGGTGGCGCTCGGTCAGGGTGTGCTGCCCGGCGTCGCGCGCTGGGTGTGCGACTCGGCCCAGAAAAAGGCACAAGCGAGCTGATCAGGCCACAGGCCACAGGCTTCAGCCAGAGCCAGAGCCCAGGGCAGAGCTGGTGCGGCCCTGTCTCCTCTCCCTCTGGCTGAGGCCTGAAGCCTGTGGCCTGTGGCCTCTCCAGTCAGGCGCCGAGCAGCTTTCGCATCAGCGGCGGCAGCTTGCGCGCATCGCACGGGCTCTTCGTGGTTTGGCCGTCGATGACCGAGCTCATGGTGCAGCTACCGGCACGCGGCAGATGGTCCATCCAGTAGAGGTCGAAGCGCTCTTGCACGGCCAGGCGTCGCACGAACGGCTCGAGCGGCAGCACGTGTCCTTCCCGCCAGCGCGCGAGATAGGTGACGTTCGCCAACCGGAGCGTGCTCATCAAGCCGATGCGACGACGAACGCCGGTTGGGCTCGGGCCGGTGTGGTCGATGAACTCGACCATCTGCTGCTCGCCATACATATCCGGCTCTGTGTTCTCGACAGTGACCAGCGTCCAACACGAGAGAGGCCGCAACCCGCGCAAGAGCGTGCGCGTCATCTGTTCGAACTCCGCGAGATCGGCCTCGGCGCTGGCTTCGGTGTATTGGCCGTGCGCGAACTGATTGCGCTCCGCTTGGAGCAAGTTCGACAAGGTGTCGAAGGTCTGATTTTCGGTGAGACGAACGCCCATCACTTCGCGCGCCATCAGCGCGATCGGATCCGTGCGATTGCCAAGCCCAGTCGCTGCGTGCCGCGCGAGCTCGCGCCAAGAGCCGAGCGCGTAGCCGTCGCGGGTGGCGTTGCGTTTCATGAAGTCCGCGAACGAAGCCAACGCTGCCGGCGGCGGCGCGTTGGGCCCCGAGTCGCCCGACACGAATGCCGCGACCACCACAGCCGCCATGAAGCGCCAGGTGCCTTCGAGCACGTCGAACAGCATTTTCACGCGTTCGACGCCGCTACGCGCGGAGGACAGCGCCGCGACGCGACCTGCGATCGGGTAGGGCAACCCCCCGCCCAAGCTGGAGAGCACCCCCGCCGGGTCGGCGCATTCACGGGAGAGCTCTTGCGCGCGCGCGGTCGGGCTCTGCACGGGGGAGGTCGAGCTGATGACGCCGCTGTCGCGATCGCTTGCGCGCGGATCCGAAGGGCGGGCTTCGACTTGAGAGGGCCGGGCCGCCAGCATCGACTCCCACGAGAGTGAACGCGGCAGCTCGGCGCGGCCGTCGACGATCGGAGGTCGCGCGTGCCAATCGCACTGCACGGCGTAGGCGAGCGCGCTGGCTTCTTGCTTGCGCGGCACGGCAGCGCCAATCACGCCCCGCGCGAGCGGGCCGACGATCACGCCTGCCCCGCCGTGCGCCTTCACGACAGCGGCGAGCTCTTCTTCCAGACCAGCGAGCACGTGGCGACCAGCGCTTTCGAGGGCGTCTTGCGACTCGATCCCGAACAGCACCAGGATGCGCTTGTCGCTGCGGGCCGCTTCCACGACCGCGTCGGCGCTGGCGATCTCGACAGCACCTTCATCGCGGATGAGGGAAACCTTGCCGGTTCCCTTTTCAGCTCGCATCGCGATGGCCGAGAGCGCGAGCTCCAGCTCACGACCGGCGCTCTCGGCTCCTCCGCCTCGCACCGGAAACAAGCCGAGCGCAACGCCGGCGGGCGCAACTGCTTCGATTGCAGCAGCGTCGGCTTCGCTGGTGGAGAGCACCAGCAGCGTGTCATCGATCACGGCGACGGGCAGCGAAGGCAGGGCTCGATGGACCTCCAGCGCGAAGCGAGCCAGCGGCGGGTAGTCGGCTCGATCTGCAGGATTCGCTGCAGGGTCGCGCGCGACGAACAGAAGCGTCTTCGTCTTGCGGCGGAGGGCGATCGCCATCTCCAGCTCGAGCCCAGTGCGGCCGAGCAAGCCTGTGATCGGGTCGACGGCGCCGGTCGGGACGCTGAACGTCACGTAACGACGATCGGCGAAGATCGCGCGCATGCCACCCACGACGACGCACAGGCCGTGAACGAGGGGCGCTTCTTCTCCTCTGGCGAGCGCTCGCGGGCCGACCTCGACGGGAACGCTGCACTCTTCCCTACGCAGGATCCACCAACGGGTGCCGTCGTGCCTGAACACCGCTGCGAGCCGGGAAGCCACGTCCGGGTAGACGAGCTCGTTGGTCTCCGAACCGACCTGAGAGGCGCGCCCGAGCTTGATCGGACGCGCCATGCCGATGTTCCGCTCGAGCCGCAGCTCGTGCACCGACCCGTCGCGGCCATCGATCCGAAGGCGGTCCGGGGCGTCGACCTCCCCGCGCCAGATGGAAAGGGCCCAGGCCTCCTCCGTCAGCCACAGCGTTGCCGCGCCCGCGGTGCGCGAACGGGGGTCATCCGGCACCCCGTGGCCGGGAGCCGCTGCTTTGGGCACCCCCTCTGCGGGAAGCGCAGGGCTATCGGCTCGTTCGTTCGTCACCGTGCGGCTTCTAGCGTAGCCCGGCGGAGCCTCGGCTGAAAACCGCCCTTGGCATCTGGTGCACAAAAGCGGACCCGCCGGGGCTTCCACCGAGTCGAAGGCGGTGG
>Ga0105048_10004103_pt1 | contig 23817 bp, 14 predicted proteins | sample MAT05_FD_78382 | JGI IMG/M metagenome (GOLD analysis project Ga0105048, IMG submission 78382) | Freshwater microbial communities from Lake Fryxell liftoff mats and glacier meltwater in Antarctica - MAT-05 | ecosystem: Environmental > Aquatic > Freshwater > Ice > Liftoff microbial mat | place... | reverse complement strand
GCGCGTTCGCTGCGCCAGGCGCTGGCGAAGAATGCGGCGCCGGCTCGAGCGACAACGTCGGTCGCGGCTTTCACGAGCCGTACGAAGGACGTGAATCGATCCCAGTCGCGACCGGCGGCCGCGCGTGGTCGATCCGCGACGTGCGCTCCGGCACGCTCGACATGGCCACCGCCATCAACGAGATGGTGATGGCGGAGTACTGCACGCTCTACTGAGCGGGACTCACTGGGTGCCGTCACTCACTGAGCGCTACGAAGCGTCACTCACCGAGCGCGGCGTAGCTCTCGTCGCGATCGCGCAGAATGTCGGCGAGCAGCGCCTCTACGGCGGCGCTGCCGCGCTCCTTGACCGTCGCGAGGTTGTGCGCGGCGATGCGCTCGTGGATCGGCGGCTGCGGCGGCGCCGCAAGGAACGCCGCGAGGTCGATGGTCGTCAGGTCCACCATGCCGGTCCCGTGCGCGTCGTCGCCAGCGCGCACGCGATCGAGCGCGGTGCGGCGCACCAGCTGGATCGTCGCGTCCGGCGAGCGGCGCAGGAACGGGACCAGTCGCTCGGCGTTGGCGAGGTCGGCGCTCGCGTCTGGATGAAACGCAGCCATCGCCATGCGCACTCCGCCGCGCGCGTCACCGGTGCGGCGCGTGTCCTCCTCGCGCACCCGCGCCACGAAGCGCTCGAAGTCCGCGCGAGAGAGCTGCAGCCGCGGGAAGATCAGCAGGCCGATCTCGAGCTGCGCGTCGTCCGCGATGGTGGTCACCGCGTCGACCGTCGCGTCGACGTCAGGATGACGGATGAGCAGTACCTGCTCACGGACTTGGCCATCGAGCCGCGCGCGCGCCGCCCACGGACAGAGGTGCAGCCCCTCGACGATCTCCAGCTGGTAGCGGCGGTAGACGCGGAGCGCCGCGGCGATCAGCCGCTCGTCTCGTTCGTGCGTGATCGTAGCGCCGTGCGACACGTCACGAGGGTGCCATGCAGGGGTCGGCAAAGATTCTGGAATTCGATGTGATCGGATCCGCCAGGACGCTGGTATTGTCGTGCCCCGCGCGGCTTTTGGCCGTCGAACCGAGGGAAAATGGACCGTAATTCCCGTTCCGGCGACACGAAGCAGAGCAAGAAGAAGGCATCCTCATCGACCTCGGCAGAGCCCCTCGCGGGCGGCGCCGGGGACGAGAGTTTCGGGCAGCTGCTCGCGGAGACGCGCGCCGAGCCGGAGCGCGCCGATCTGTGGGACGCGCTCGAGGAGCTGGCCGCCAGCCTGCAGCGCCCCGATGAGGTCTCAGAGCTCTTCGTCAGCGTGCTCGAGCACGATCTGGCGGCGCCGCTCGCGAACACGCTCGGTGAGCGCGCCGCGCGTTTTCACGCGGAGTGGTTCGGCGACGATGCGCCGGCGCTCGTCCGCGTGCTCACGCGCGTGCTCGCGATCGATCCGACGGCGACGTTCGCGCTCGAGCGACTCGCCGTCGTGTTCACCGCGGCGGCACGCTGGGCGGAGCTGCTCGCGCTGTACGATCGCGCGCTCGCGGCGGCGACCTCGCAGGCGCGACGGCTCGAGCTGCTCGACGAGGCGGCGAACGTCGCCAAGGACTTCGCCGGCGATGCGGATCGCGCGATCGGCTATCTGCAGCAGCTCTACGCGGCGCGGCCCGGCGACGTGCAGGTGGCGTCGTCGCTCGAGCGCTTGCTCGAGCGCCAAGAGCGCTTCCGCGATCTGATCGGGCTGTGGAAGGCGCGCATCGAGAGCGCCGCGACACCGGCTGACGCCACGGCGATTCGCGCGCGCGTCGCCGAGTGCTTCCTCACGCAGCTGCGCGACATCCCGGCGGCGCTCGCCGAGACGCGACAGCTGCTCGACGAGGGCGACGAGGCCCACGCGCTGCCGCTGCTCGAGCGCATCTTGGCGGCGCCGGAAGGCAGCGCAGAAGTGCGCGAGCGCGCGATCGTGCTGCTGCGCTCACGCTACGAAGAGCAAGGCCGCGACGCCGACGTCATCCGCGTGCTCGAGCTCGCGCTCGCGCGTGGCGAGCGTGCGGAAGAGCCCGGGCTGCGCCGCGACATCGGCAGTCGGCTCGCGACTGCCGGCAAGAGCGCGGAGGCGATGGAGCAGTTCCTCGCGCTGCTCGCGATAGCGCCCAACGACACGGCAGCAGAGGCCGAGCTGCGCGCGCTCGCAGACAAGACTGGCGCCCACCTGCGCCACGCGGAAGGGCTGGTCGCCGCTGCCGAAGCGTCGAATCAGCCGGAGCGTGTCGCGCAGCTGCTGTCGGCCGCGGCCGAGGTGCGCGCAGAGAAGCTCGACGACGTCGCCGGCGCGACGACGCTCTACGAGCGCGTGCTCGCGGCAGTCGGCGCCGAGCCGCGCGGTGCGCTGCCGGCCGCGCGTCGGCTCGCAGTGTTGCTCGCGCGTGCGGGTCGCTCGCGTGAGCGCCTCGACATCCTCGATCGTCTCGCCGAGCTCGAGCCGAGCGCGTCCGAGCGGCGCGACGTGCTCGCCGAGGTCGCGCGTGAGTCAATCGCGCTCGGCGATGCCGACCGTGCGCTCGCCGCGTGGCAGCGGCGCTTCGACGCCGATCCGCGCGACCTCGAGGCGCTCTCGGCGCAGATCGCGCTGCTCGCCGGCGAGAAGCGCTGGACGCGTCTCGTCGATGCGCTGCGCCGTCGCGCCGGCGCGGAGGTCCCCGCGCTGCAGAAGCGCGCCGACCTCGTGCACATCGCGCACATCCAGGTGGCCGAGCTCGGCGAGCCCGATCTCGCGATGGTCACCTGGGCCGAGATCGCCGAGGGCTACGGCGAAGACGCCGAGGTCGTCGACGCGCTGTCGACGCTCTACGTGATGAGGGAGCGCTACGCCGACCTCGCCGATCTGCTGTCGCGCGCCGGCGCACGCGACACGGCGCGCGTGACCGAGCTGCTCGCGCGACTCGGTGAGGTGCTGCGCGGCAAGCTCGGCGATACGACGCGCGCGGCGCAGAAGTACCGCGACGCGCTGCGCGCCGACCCGAGCCTCACGCTCGCGCGCGACGGCCTGCGCGCGCTCATCGACGACGAGGGCGCACGCTCCGCGGCGGTCGAGGGCCTCGTGTCTGCGTACGAGGCGACGGGCGACTGGCGCGGTCTGCTCGAGGTGCTCGAGGCGCGGCTGCTGGTCGCACCGAGCGACGCGCATCGCGTTCGCATCCTCGCGGAGGCGGCGAAGCTACGCGAGGCCGAGGGCGGCGACGCACCGGGCGCGCTCGAAGCGACGGCGCGCGCGCTCGTGCTCGCGCCGGACGATCGCACGCTCGAAGCGGCGCTGCTGCGGCTCGCAGCGGCCACTGGGCAACACGCGCTCGCCGCGCAGACGCTCGGCGAGGCGGCCGCAGCGAGCACGGCAGGCAGCCCGCGCGCGCTCGCGCTCACGCTGCAGCGCGCGAAGGTGCTCGCCGAGCAGCTCGGCGACTTCGACGGCGCGCTCGAGGCGGCTGAGCTCGTCGCGCGCGGTGAGCCCGCGCGGCGTGACGTCGCCGAGGCCGTCGTAGAAGCAGCGACGAAGGTCGGTCGCTGGGACGCGGCCGTCGCGCGCGTATTCGCGCTCGCGCAAGAGACGGGGCGCGTCGACGAGCGTTTGCTCTCCGCGATCGAGGCGCGCGCGGCAGAGGCCGGCGCATGGGACGCGCTCACCAGCGCGGTCGCCGCCGCCACGCTCGGCGCCACCAGCCTCGGCGCGCCGCTGCTGCGCGATCTCGAGAAGCGCATCGCCGCGTGGCATCGCGACCAGCGCAGGGACGTAGCGTCGGCGGAGGCGGCCTACGCGCGCGCCGTCGGGCACGATCCCGACGACATCACCGCGCTGCGTGCGCTCATCGAGCTGCGCCGCACGACGCCGAACGCCGCGCTCTACGACGCGCTCGTGCAGCTCGCTGCGCTGACGCCGAACGACGTCGACGCGCTGCGCGACGCAGCCGAGCTAGCGACCGGCGCGATCGGCGATCCGATGCTGGCGCGCACCGCGCTGACGCGACTCTACGACCGCGCGGCGCAGCTGCTGCGACGCGGTGGCGCAAAGGGCACGCGCGATGTCGGCGAGAGCGCGGCGTGGGCGCACGGCCAGCTGCTCGCGATTCTCGACGCGGCGGGCGAGACACGTCCGGCGTTCGCGCTGCTGCTCGAGGGCTCGACGCTGCCACTGCCAGCCGAGCAGACGCGCGCCATGCGCGTGCGCGCGGCCGAGCTCGCGGCGGGTGCGCTCGGCGATCGGACGCGCGCCATCGATCTCTATCGCGCGGTGCTCGAAGAGGCGCCCGGCGACACGAAGGCGTTCGACAGCCTCGCGGATCTGTTCGCGCGCGAGGACCGCCTCGCGGACCTGCTCGCGCTGCGCAAGCTGGAGCTCGGCGCAGCGACGGACGCAGAGCGCAAGCTGACGCTGCGCCTCGACATTGCGCGGCTCGTCGGCGAGATCGAGTCGAAGGGCGGCCGGCTCGAGGCGCTCCGCGCGAACCTCGACGATCAGCCCGGCCACGACGCGTCGATCGCCGCGATCTCGCGCGTTTTGCGGGATAAACACGCGTTTGGCGACCTCGCAGAGCTGCTCTCGACGCAGGCGCAGCGGGTCGAGCAAGCCGGCGATGCGGGCAAGGCCGCGCGCCTCTGGACTGATGTCGCGGAGCTGGTCGAGAAGGAGCTACGCGACGTCTCGCGCGCGCTCGCGGCGCACCGCAAGGTGGTCGCGCTCGCACCGACGTCGCTCGCGCTCGACGCGCTCGCGCGGCTGCACACCGATCGCGCCGAGCATCGCTCCGCCGTCGAGTGGCTGGAGAAGCGGCTGGCGCAGGCGGAGACTGGCGAGCGCACTTCCGTCGCGCTGCGGCTCGCACGTGCGCAGCTCGCGGCCGGACAGAAAGATCGCGCGACGCAGCGCCTCGAGGCGACGCTCGCCGACGACGCGGCCAATGGCGAGGTGCGCGAGCTGCTCGCGGGGCTCTATCGAGTGGGCTCCGCGTGGGCGCCGCTCGGCAAGCTGCTCGCCGACAGCACCGTCTACATCGAGGACGACGCGCTGCTCCTCGAGCGCGTCCGTGAGGCCGCCGACGTCTACGTCGAGAAGCTGAAGAAGCCCGAGCTCGCGATCCCGGTGCTCGAGACCGCAGTGAAGCTCGCGCCAGACGATCGCACGCTGAAGAGCATGCTGGCCGAGGCGTATCGTGTGGGCGCGCGCCTCGACGAGGCGAAGGACGTGCTCGAGTCGCTGGTCACCGACTTCGGTCGACGGCGCACGCCGGAGCGCGCTGCGTTCCACTTTCAGCTCGCGAAGGTCTTCCGCGCGAAGGGTGAGGTCGAGCACGCGCTCGAGCAGCTCGATCTCGCGTCGTCGATGGACGTCGGCAACGCCGTCGTGATGCTCGAGCTCGGCGGGCTCGCGCGCGAGTCCGGTCAGCTCGACCGCGCGGAGCGTGCGTATCGGGCGCTCCTGCTGCTGGTGCGCAAGCAACAAGACGACTCGCTCGATGCGGTCGGCGTGCCCGAGGTGCAGTTCGAGCTCGCCCGGCTCGCTGCCGCGCGCAAGCAAGACGATCAGGGCAAAGAGCTGCTCGAGTCTGCTGTCGCTGCAGCGACGCAGACCAGCGTCGAGACGCGTCGCTTTGCGCGGGCGCTCGTGTCGCGCGGCGAATACGACCTCGCGCGGCGTGTGCTCGAGCAGCGCCTCGCGCCGCTCAGCGAGCCGGCAGATCGTTCACCGCTGCTCGCGTCGCTCGCCGATCTGCTCGAACGACATCTCGAAAAAGATGGTCCTGCGCTCGATGCGCGGCTCGAAGCGCTCGCGGGCACGCCGTCCGACGACGCGCTCCACCACGCGGCGCGCGCGCTCGCGAAGAAGATCTCGCGCAGCGCCGACTACGTCGACGCGGTTGACGCCATCGTAGAGCGGATGCGTCGCTCCGAAGAGAACCCTTCGGTCGCGCACGTACTTCTGCGCCTCGGCGTCGTCATCGAGGAGGACCTCGGCGATCCCGCCCGCGCGGCCAGCATCTACAAGCGCGTCGAACAATCTGGCGAACACGTCGCCGAGGCGTGGCTCGCGCTCGCGAGGGTCGCGGGCATCACCGGCGACGCCGCCGAACAGCAGCGCGTGCTCGAGCTCGTCGTCGAGCAGGATCTCGGCGCAGCGACGACCGACGCTCTCTATCGGCTCGCCGAGCTGCGCATCAGCGGCGCGGCGGGCGCGAACGGCGACGGAGCGGCCGCGCTCGCTGTCGGGCTCGACACGCTCGAGCGCGCGATCGCACGCGAGCCACGCTGGGCGCGCGCGGGCGAGGCCATGCGCGCGGCGACTGAAGCGTTCGCGACCGACGCGCGCACCCTCGCGCTCTACGAGAAGGTGGCGCGCCAGGCCGACGACGCGCTGCTGCTGCTCGACTACCTCGAGCGCCGCGCTGCGCTCGACGAAGCGACGCTCGCCGACATTCGCGAGGGCGTCGAGATCGCTGGCGTCGCGGGCGACACGGCGCGCGCGGAGAAGCTGCTCGAGCGCGGTGTCGTCATCGCACGCGCGACCAGCGACGGACTCGCCGCTTCGCTGTGGACCGTCACGCAGCTGGCCGAGCGTCGCCGTGCCGCCGAGGACATCCCCGGCGCGCTGCGTTGGCTCGAGGTCGCGCTCGAAGCGGCCTACCCGGAGGACGCGTTTGGCCTCGGGCTCGAGCTCGCGCGCACGGCCTCGCAGCCGGGCGGCGATCTGGAGCTAGCCGCTGCGACCTACGAAAAGCTGAAGGAGCGCGACCCGGCCGACCGTCAGGTGTGGATGCCGCTGCTCGCCGTCTATCGGCAGCTCGGCGACCGCAAGCGGCTCACTGCGCACGTGAGCGGCACCATCGACGCGCTGCTCGATCCCGCGGATCGAAACGCCGTTCGCATGGAATTCGCCAAGTTTCTCCTCGAGAAGAAGAAGGACAAGGAAGCGACGGCGCAGCTGCGCGAGGTCCTCGCCGAAGATCCCGATCACGCAGAGGCCGGCGCGGTGCTCGGCGATGTGCTGCAGCGCCTCGGCAGCTCGACCGAGCTGCTCGATTTGGTGCAGCGTCAGCTCGACGGAGCGAAGGATCGCAACGATCCCGAGACCGTCGCGCAGCTCACGCTCAAGCTCGTCGCGCTGTTCCAGATCGAGGGCCGCCGCGACGACGCGGTCGACGCGATCCGCTCTGCGCTCGACTTCGCACCGACCGATCGCTCGCTGCTCGAGATGCTCGTGCAGCTGGTCGGCCCGGACGCCAATCCGCGCGATCGCGCAGAGGTCATGGAGCGCCTGCTCGCGGTCGAAACGGGCGCGCCGGCGTCGACGCTCGCCGGTCAGCTCGCAGAGCTCTACACCAGCCTCGAGGACGAGACCGGCGTCGAGCGCGCGCTCGTGCTCGGGCATCGCGCCGCCCCAGGCGACGAGGCGATCCGTCGTCGACTCGACACGTGGTTCCGCGAGCACAGCGATCTCGCCAGCCTCGCGGCGATGCTCGTGCTCGACGGCTCGCGCGACACCGATCCGGAGAACGCCGTCACGCGCTATCGCGAGGCAGCGACGCTCTATCGCGAGAACCTCGGCCAGCCGGAGCGCGCCGCGGAGGCGCTCGCTCAGGCGCTCGTCTACCGGCCACAAGATGCCGAGCTGCTGAGCGAGCTGGTCGCGTCGCTGTCGGCCGCGGGAGACCTGGCAGGCGCGGTCGCGCAGGTCGGCGCGGCGCTCGAGCGCACCAGCGATGGCGCGGCCCGCGCGATGTTGCTGCGCGAGCGCGCCAAGCTGCAGACACACCTCGGCGACGACGCATCGGCGGTCACCGATCTCGAAGAGGCCTACGCGCTCTCCGGCGCACGAGCCGCGAGCGATCTCGCCAACGGTCTCGACGTCGCGCGGCGCCGTGCGGGTGAAGGCGGCGCGCTCGACGCGGAGCGCGGCCTCTCGTTCCGCCTGGTGCACGTGCTCAGCGAGAACGGCGATCCAGCCCGCGCACGCGAGGTGCTGAGCGAGTGGATCGCGCGCTCGCCCGACGACCTCGAGGCGCTGCGCGCGCTCGTCTCCGTCGACACGCAGAGTGAGCGCTGGGACGACGTGATCGTCACGAGCGAGCGCCTGGTGCAGCTCGAGCAGGGCGAAGCGCAGATCGATGCCGCCGTTCGGCTCACCGATGCGGCGACCAGCGCCGGCCGTCCAGCGGACGCGCGTGCGGGCCTCGAATACGTGTTCGCCGCGCAGCCTGGCAACGAGCGCGTGCGCGAGCGTCTGCGCGGGCTCTACGCCGCGACGGGCGCCGACCGCGAGCTCGCGTCCATCTTGCTCGCCGACGCCGAGGCGAGCCCCGATGCGCAGGCGCGCTTCGAGTCGCTGCGTCGTGCGGGCGAGCTGCTGGTGCGCTCCGGCGATCCGGAGAGCGCGCTCGGGCCGCTCGTCGCTGCGTACGATCTGAAGGCCGACGATCACGAGCTCACCGTCGCGCTCGTCGACGCCTACACGGCGACTGGCGCGCACGGCGAAGCGGGCCAGCTGCTCGAAGCGGCCATCGCCGCGCAGGGCAAGCGCCGCACGCCGGAGCTCGCCGTCCTACAGCACCGCATGGCGCGCCTCGCGGGCGCCGCGGGCGCGAAGGACACCGAGCTCGAGTGGTACAAGGTCGCGCTCGACAGCGACAAGAACAGCGGCGACATCGCCGCCGACCTCGCCGATCTCTCGATGGAGATGGGCGACACCGACACCGCGCTCAAGGCGCTGCGTGCGATCACACTGATGAAGCAGACTGGCCGCATGTCGCGCGCCGTCGCGTTCTTGCGCCAAGCGCAGATCGCCCACCAAAAGGCCGACACCCGTCGCGCGGTGCTGTGGGCGCGCAAGGCGAAGGAAGAAGATCCGAACCTCAGCGAGGCCGACGACTTCCTCCGCGAGATCGGCGAGCACGGCTGAGCTGAACGCCGCGCGGCGGCGCTTCCGTGAAGGAAGCGCCAGCGACTCCTAACGCTGCGGCAACGCTATCGCTCTGACGCGATACCGCTCCAGCGTTCGTCCGTCGAGCGCGCGCATCGTGTCGACTTCGATATCCGCGTCGGCGAGCTGCGACGCCCACAGCGGATTCGCGTGTCGCCAAGCCTCGAACTGCAACGCGGCATCTGGCCGTGTCGTGGGTTCCACGACCACTGTCCAGGGCTGTTGCTCGGTGTCCATCATCGAGCTCGCTTTCCAGAAAAGGCCGCTCCGCATACGACGTCACGCAGCGAAGTTGCCGCCGATCGGGCGCACGTCCCACAGGCAGCGCGCGGCGCCTTTGGCGCGACACTCGGTGTGCACGGGGCGCGCGCCGATGCTGCCAGTCGCGAGCGCGAACTCGCCACACCAGCCGGTGAGCGTGCAGCAGAAGAGCCAGTCGGGTTTGACGATACCGACGACCTCGACGCGCACGAGCTCCGGGCGCGCCTCGTGAATCGTCATCGCGCCTTCGTCGTTGTACTGGTCCCACAGCCCGGCGACGCGCTTGCCGAGAAACGAGGGCTTGAGCACATAGAACGCAGCGCGCTGCGTCGCGCCGCGCAGATTCGCGCGCGCGCCCGCGGCGCCGATCTGCTCGGCAATGCGGCCATCTCCTTTGCCGAGGCGCTTCTCGCAGACCCCCAGGACCTCGACGAACTCGCTGAGCGGAATCCACTCGATGGCGATGCTGGTGATGTAGCGATCGCGCACGGCTTGGCTGCACTCGGCGAGCACCTCCGCGACGGCGCGCTGACCGTGCGTCTGCTCGACCCAGCTGAGCGCGTTGAGGATGCTCTGCGCCTTCACCCGCATCGCGGGATGGTGGAGCGCGACCGCTCACGCGTAAAGCGGATCTCCGAGCCGATGCGCGCCGCAGCGGCATCGATGGGTGTCACGTCACCGGCGTTGCACTAGGCTGTCACGTGATCGCCGCTCCAGACGACGAACGAGCGCTCCCCGAGCCCGCGCTCGACGCGGGTCCGCCCGCAGGTGCGCCGTGGGATCTGCCGCTCGCCGAGACACCGCTCGCGTTTCTCGACCTCGAGATGACCGGCCTCGACACGCGCCAGCACCATGTCTGCGAGCTCGCCGTGCGGCGTATCCGCGGTGGTGTCGTCGAGGGTGAACTCGCGTCGCTGGTGCAGCCGCAGTCGGCGGTCGCCGCGTCGCGCGCGATCCACGGCCTCGACGACGCGATGCTCGCCGGCGCACCGACGCTCGCCTCGCTTGGGCCCGCGCTCGCCGCGCTGCTCGAGGGCGCCGTGCTTGTCGGGCACGGGCTCGCGGGCGACTTCGCATTCCTCGCCGCTGCCGCCGAGCGCGGAGAGATCGCCCCCGCGCCGCTCTACGCGCTCGACACATTGGTGCTCGCGCGTCGCGCTGTGTTCGTGCCGTCCTACCGCCTCGGCGCGCTCGCAGAGGCGCTGAAGCTTCCGGCGCCGTCGCACCGCGCGCTCGCGGACGTCATCACCACCGTTGCGCTGTTCGACTGCGTCTGCGCCGAGCTACGCGCGCCGTCCGCACGCGCGCTGTGGCAGGTGCGCGCCGGCGAGAAGCGCGCCTCGATGCGCGACGACGTGCGCGCCGCGCTCGAGCGCGCCGTGGCGACGACCGGCTACGCGCGGCTGCGCTACCGTGTGCCGCACCGTCATCCGTTCGAGGACATCATCCGCATCGACAAGCTCGAGCCAGCGCACGTCTCGGGGAAGCTGCTCCGCGGCGGCAACGAGCGGCGCCTGCGCGGCGACCGCATCCTCTGGGCCGTGCCTGCCGATCCGACCGCGACATGAAACGTGACGCGAACTACGACATACGTGTGAAGCGAACTACGACATGACGAAAACGAAAACACTGGTCGACCGCTCGCCGCGCAATACAAAGACGCAGCTGGGAGTTCGGGGAGGCACGATGACGACCTACAGCGCTGCGCGCGCACTGCCGCTCGGGATCACTGCTGCGTGTCTTGCGCTGTGCGCGTGCGGCGGTGGTAGCGCTGCGACCGGCGGGCGCAATGGCGCTCGCGCGGCGGCGGACACGGCGGGCCCGAGCTGGAGTCAGCGTAGCGTCGCGGCGTACCTCGAGGGCGACCTCGCGCGCGCGTCGACCGCCTCCGCGAGCGCGCTGCAACTCGACGCCGCGGACGCGCATGCGCTCGAGGTCGCGGCGCGCGTGGCGCTGGCACGGCTCGATGGCGCACGCGCGATCGTGGTGTTGACCGACGCGCGCTCCCCGGTGCTCGTGCGGCTGCGCGCCCGCGCGCACGTCACGCAAGGCAACCTCGCAGCGGCGCTCGCCGACGTCGAGTCCGTCGACGGACAAGAGCCCGCCGACGGCTGGGCGGTGGCGATGTTGCCAGTGCTGCGCGCAGCCGCCGGGCGGCCTGGCTATGTGCTGTCTGGCGCCGCGGAGTCGACGCTCGCGTACGCGGCGCGTGCGCCCGACGCGCTCACCACCGTGAGCATCGAGATCGATGGCCGCGCGGTGAACGCGCTGGTGTCGACGGCCGCGGGCGCCATGGTCGTCGACGACTCCGTCTCGCGCACCGGGACGTTGCTCGCGCGGGTCGCGCTCGGCGCGCTCATCGTCGAGAACGTGCCGGCGCTGTCACGCGATCTGGCCGATGTCTCGACCGCCGCCGGCGTCGAGATCGGCGCGGTGATCGGCGCGGATCTCCTCGTGCGCCTGCACGCGACGCTCGATGGCCCCGGACGCAGCGTGACCTTTCGCGCGGCCGCTGCGCCGCTGCCGACGACCGGCGCACAGCGGCTCGATCTGTTCGCGTTCGAGGGCACGCTGCTCGCGGTGCGCGCGTCGATCAACGACTCGCGGCCGGCGTTCTTCGCGCTCGACAATTCCGCGGCGCTCCCCGTCGCGCTCACCATGCGCGCGGTACGCGCAGCGGGCGTCGACGCTGCCGATCTCGAGACGCCGCCCGGCGCGCCGCCCGGCGTGCAGCTCTACACCGTGCCCGCGCTGCACCTCGGCAGCACCGTCGTCGAGCAAGTCCCCGCCGTCGTCGGCATCGTGCCAGAGGACCTCGCGCGCATCGCCGGGACACGCATCGACGGCATGCTCGGGCTGTTCGTCCTCGGCCAGCTGGTCGTGACGTTCGACCCCGAGGGCAAATCGGTCGTCTTGTCGCAGCCCGCTCCGCCAGCCGCAGCAGCGCCAGTCTCGGCGCGCTGAGCGAGCTCACGGATAGAGCGACTCGATTCGCCAGCCGCCGCCTTCGAGCAGATAGACGTCGCGCTCGTGCAGGCGACTCTCGCGGCCTTGCCAGAACTCGACGCGGCTCGGCTCCAGCCGATAGCCGCCCCAATACGCTGGACGCGGCACCGCGCTGCCCTCGGGAAAGCGACGATCGTAGTCGACCACCGCCTCCGCCAGCACCTCGCGCGACGCGAGCAGACGGCTCTGCTGCGACGCCCACGCGCCAATCTGACTGCCGCGCGGGCGAGTGGCGAAGTACGCATCGGACTCTTCATCACCGACCCGCTCGACGATCCCCTCGACGCGAATCTGCACCTCGATCGTCGGCCACAGAAACGCGAGCGCCGCATGCGTGTTCGCCGCGAGCTCTCGTCCCTTGCGACTCTCGCGGTTCGTATAAAAGACGAAGCCCCGCGCGTCGGCATCCTTCAGCAGCACGTAGCGAACCGACGGCGCTCCTGCCGCCGACGCCGTCGCCAGCGCGACCGCCGTCACGTCATGCGGCTCGACGGCGCGCGCGCGCTCGAGCTCCGCATGAAAGCGAGCGATGGGATCATAGAGAGTCGTCGGTGCGCTGGTCATCGAGCGCGAATGTAGGCGCGTGCTGCGGCGGCGGCTAGGCGCAGCGTGCACCTTGACAACCCCGCGCCCGCGCTGTCGGATGCCGCATGGTCTCGCTGCGTACGCTCACGATCGTCAAGACCGACATCCGGCGCTTCACCGACCGTGTGCAGGAGATGCGCGCCGCGGAGCTCGACACGTTCCTGCGCGAGCACCGCGCGCTCGTCGGCGCGATGGTGGCGCAGTTCCACGGCACGATCGTGAAAGAGATCGGCGACTCGTATCTCGTCACGTTCGAGAGCAGCACCAGTGCACTGCATGCATGCATCGCGCTGCAGCGCGAGCTGAGCGTCTCGACCTCTGCGCAGGGGCCGGGTGAGCGCACCGAGATCCGGATCGCCGTGAGTGCGGGCGACGTGCTCCTGCAGGACGGCGACATCTTCGGAACGCCGGTGAACACCGTGGCGCGCGTCGAGGCGCTCGCGCCGCCGAACGAGATCTACTTCACCGAGGCCGTCTACCAAAACGTGAATCGCAACGAGATCGCGGCGGACTACGTGGGCACCTACCCACTCAAGGGTCTGGCGGAGCCGGTGCGCGTCTACAAGACGACCTTCCGACATCAGACGCGCGTGCTGCACGACGCCGCGCTGCTCTTCACCGACATCAAAAAGTTCACCCCGTTTGCGGAGCGCTCGGAGCTCGCCGACGTCGAGGCGGTGCTGGAGTTCTGGGATCGCGCGCAGCAGGACGTCGCCGTCGAGCACGGAGGGGTCATCCGTGCGACCGCCGGCGATATGTACTTCCTCAGCTTCGACGACGTGACCCGCGCCGTTGCTGCGTGGCTCGCGCTCGCGCGGCGGGTCGCCGTGTTCAACGACGAGGAGGGACGCGTCTTTCAGTTGAAGTTCGGCGGTGGCCTCGACGTCGGCGACATCCGCATCTTTCGCTCCTGCGTGTACGGTTCGTCGGTGAACCGGGCTGCGTTCCTCAGCAATCGCTATCTGCCGGAAGGAAGTCGCCTGCTGATGGACGAGCGACTCGTGGCTCGAATCGGCGAAGAGCTCGCAGAACGGTGGCAGATCGAGCGTGTCGAGACCGTGCTCGACGCGGCAGCTTCGGCGCGCGCCGGGGAGCTTTCGATTGGAACGATTGCGCGGATCATGGCGGTCCGCTCGCCGCGCACGTAACGCGCTCGACGAGGGTCGCGCGCCGAAACGCGCGCAACCAGTCCGAACAGTTGACTATTGCTCCCGCGCCGATGTTCAGGCACCTTCGACGACCGATCGAACGGCGCTTGTCGCGAACGTGTCGACTACGGGGAGCGGCGAATGGCGGACACTCGAACGTGGGCGATCGCGTGGATGATGGTCGCGCTCGGCTGCGGCTGTGGCGAGGCAAGTCGGCCGACGGGGCCGAGCGCTGCGTTCGGAGAGGCTTGCACCAGCAACGCCAGCTGCACATCAGGCTTCTGCCTCGAGAACGTGTGCACGGCAGCCTGCACGCCCGCCGTCGCGTGCCCCGCCGGGTATCGTTGCGTCGCGGCCACCGCGTCGCTCTCGGTGTGCGCGCCTGGATCGGACGCGGGCATCGTCTGCGCGGCACGCGAAACGGCGTGCTCCGGCGGTCGCGATGACGACTGCGATGGCACGATCGACTGCGCCGACATCGACTGCTCTGGCGATCCGCTGTGCGGCCCGAGCTGCGTCTCGTCGCCTGAGAACGGTGATCGCGCATGCACGAACGGGATCGACGACGACTGCGACGCCCTGGTCGACTGCCTCGACATGCACTGCCGCTCCGCGCCGGCCTGTCTCGGCGACTACGTGGACGATGCGTGCGAGACGATCAACGGCCGCGAGGACTCGCAGAGCGACGAGGTGAGCGGTGCGGTCGCGTGGGCGGTGACGGACCTCCGCGTGGAGTTGACCGCCACCGGATTCCGCACGTTGATGTCGATTCCGGGAGGAGCCGGCGGAACGCTCACACTGACCTCGACCGCGCGGACTCCGCGTGACGCCAATCTGCAGGCGCCACCCAACGAGTACCTACGCACGTGCACCGACTGCGTCGTGCTGTTCGCGCGCGGGCGCACGTATTTCCAGCGCCGCGGCCGCATGACCTATACGAGCGTGCCGACGGCGGTTGGAGAGCGCCTCGAAGGGCGCGTCTGGGCACACTTCGACGAGGTCAGGCTCGTCGCTGGCGAATACGAATTGATGCCCGGCGCGGTTTGCATCGAGGAGAGTGCGACGTTCAGCGGCGTCGCAGTCTCAGGCGGTGTGACGGGGAGTGGCGCGGGCTCGTTCGTCGGCAGTACCAGCGGCATGGGCATGACCAGCGGAACCGGCTCCTGCGGCGACAACACTTGCGACGCGAGCGAGACGCCCGCGAGCTGCCCCGCCGACTGCCCATGCGATTCGAGTGAGTTCACCATGCAGTGCCCAGCGGGCCACTTCTGCCCGCGACGCTCCGAGTGCACCTCGCGAGGGCGCTGCACATGCGCGTACACGCCTGGATACGTTCGCGGGGGGACGATTCTCGACGCGCTCTCTTGCGGCACGGGGGCGACGTGCACCGATGCCAGCTGCCGGGACGACAGCTGGGGTTGCATGCGCCTCGAGTGGGACTGCGGGTGGACCAGCTGGACGCCGTGTGGCCGTGGCGGCTGTCCGGCGGGTTCGGTATGCGCTGGCCCCGCCGGTGCCGAGGTCTGCGAGTGCAGGATTCCGGGCGGCCAGTGGATGGACTGCAGCGGGACGCTCTGCACAGACGTCCCGGGTGGCTGTGAGTATCCGAGCCAGATCTGTGCCGTGCCTGAACCGCCGTGACTGAGCGCGGCCGCAAGGATAGGAAAACATGACCAAGTTACGAGCGTGGGTGTTCGTCGCGATCGGCGCAGTCGCGCTCGGCGCTGCCTGTGGGGAGGATCGACGCCCGCCGGGCCGCGGAGCGGCGAGCTTTGGCGAGACTTGCGGCGATAACTTCGACTGCGCCGAAGGCTACTGCGCCGCTTCGCAGTGCACCGTCGCGTGCACCAGCGACTGCACGTGTCCCGCGACGACCCGCTGCGCCGCCGTCTCAGGGTCACTCTCGGTCTGCGTCGCGGGGCCGAGCACCTGCGTCGAAGCCGGTGTCGTGTGCGCCCCGCGTGAGTTGGCGTGTGACGACTCACGCGACGACGACTGTGATGGTGCGACCGACTGCGACGACATCGACTGCTCTGGCAATCCGCTGTGCGGCCCGACCTGTACGCCGACTGCGGAGTCGAGCGATGTGGCGTGCAGCAACGGCGTGGACGAAGACTGCGATGGCATGTTCGATTGCGCGGACCCTGATTGCAGACCTACGTCGCGATGTCTCGGCGACTTTGTCGACGAGGACTGTGCGTCGATCTCGGGCAACCGCGTACATCCCTACGCTCTGAGCCACGAGAGTGCATGGGTGGTCGCTGACGTCGAAGTCGAGCTGACGTCGACCGGGCTACGCACCGTGATGCGCATGCCGGGAACCAGCGGTGGGACGATTGCCCTGACGTCGACGGCGATGGCGCCGCGCGAGGCCGACCTCCAGGCGCCGCCGAACGAATACTTCGCGACTTGCACGGACTGCCTCGTGCTCAGCGCGAGCGGTCGCACCTACTTCCAACGGCGCGGCCAAATCGCCTACACCAGCGTGCCGACGAGCGTCGGAGCGCCGCTCGCCGGGAAGTTCTGGGCGTACTTCGACGAGGTCCGGTTGGTCGGCGGCGAGTACGCGATCGTGCCCGGCGGAAGCTGCATCCAAGAGGCGTGGACGTTCCGCGGAGTGGCCGTCTCGGGCGGGGTCAGCGGAAGCGGCGCCGGCTCAGTCGTCTTGTCGGAAGGCGGCATGGGCCAGCGCACGCTGCCGGTCGTGTCGTGCGGCGACGGCTGGTGCGATCCGGGCGAGAATCCGACCAACTGCGACGCGGATTGCCCATGCGGCCCGAGTAGCTTCACGCAGAGCTGCCCGGGTGGACACCTGTGTCCACGGCTCGCGGACTGCGCGTCGCGCGGGCGCTGTTCGTGCGGGCGCTCGCCGCTGATGGTCACCGGCGGCACCTTCCGCACCGCGCTGGCGTGCGACACCGTCAGCGAGTGCAGCGGCGCGGAGTGCGTCGACTCCGGCTGGGGCTGCGTGTTCTTGGGTGGTCCCTGACAGCGCGGTGACAATCCGCGGCCGCTGAACGCGTGGAGCTCAGCGGCACACTCCGAACACCGTCGCACCGACCGCGGATGGCGAGAAGCCAGGGTACAGGCGATCGCAGATCTCGCCGGCGCCGCAGTCGGCCATCAGCACGTTGCAGAGTCGTCGACATGTGGCCGTCGCGCCGCCGAGGTCGGGAATGCAGGCAGCCGACTGGCGGCAGATCTCGGCGGTGGGCGTGCCCGGCGCTGCGCCGTCCTCGCAGCTGTCGCCGACGTCTGCAGTTCCGTGCACCAGGCTGTCGTCGACGCAGGCCCAGCGCGCGCCGCCGTTGGCGTACGTGTCGCCGCGCTCGTGAAACGAGTAGCAGTCGAGCCCACTGGCGCATGCGCCGGCGACGCGCGGATCACAGGGTGTAGTGCACAAGCCCGGAAAGCCGGTGGTCGACGGCAATGGGTAGCAGACCCCGCCGGTCGCGCAGTCGGCGTCGCTCATGCAATACGCGCTGCAGGCGCCGATGGACGTCGCCGTGTTGCAGCCGAATCCTACCGCGCAGGGGTGCGCGTCAGGCGGCGTGAGTGCGTCGATCTCGTCCAGGCTGCAGAATGCGCCCTGTCGACCGACGCCGCCCGAGCGGCAGCGCAGTTCCGTCATCGTCGCTCCGCGGCCGCGGCGGTAGCAGCCCATGCCGGGGCGACAGCCACTCTGCGGCAATACCGCGCATTCGGTCGGCGCAGAGTCGCACGCGCCGTTGGTCCGACATGGCGCTTCTTCGCAGTCGGTGAGTCCGTCGGCATCGTCGTCGAAGCCGTTCGTGCACGCCGCCATCGACGACTCACACACACCCGAGACTTCGCAGCCCGGGTCATCGCAGTCGGTGAGCCCGTTGCCATCGTCGTCCGCGCCGTTGACGCAGACCGCAGGCGACTCCTCGACGAGCACGACCTCGGTACACGCGGTGACGAGCGCGAGGCTCAGCGACAGCACGATCGGGCGCAACCAGTGTCCGAATATCACCAGCGTCCCCACAGTGCACACCCCGCTCCACCAGTCTGCGGCGCACACGAGGCCCGCACGCTGGGGTCGACATCGGTGCTGCCGCCCGACGCGAGAAGGACGATAAACGTGACGGCCGCGGCGGCAGTGAGCACCGAGGTCGTGATCAGCATACCGATGGATGCGTCGCGCTCCTGCGCGATCGACGATGCCGTCGCGCAGGTCACGCCGCGCGCCTCGGCATCGCTGCAGCGCGCCGATGCATCGAGTCGATTCGTGAGCCAGATGGCGCTGCCGAGCGTGGCTCCGACGAGGCCGATCCCGACCCCGCCGGTGATCCACGCGCCGGTCATGTCGCGCCCGTTCTGCACCACCACGACGCCGGCGCGCTGCGCCACGAGATCGAGCGTCACCGTCAGCTCGCGCCCGCCGACGACGTCGACCGTTCGGCTGGTGCGCTGATGTCCTTCCGCCGACGCACTGACGACGTGCGCACCGATGTCGAGCTGCAGCGGATAGCCCGTGTCGGCGGCGAGCTCGCGACCATCGAGTGTCACGATCGCGGAGGTCGGCGCCACGACGATGGTCAGCCCACCGACGTAGCCCGCGGCGCGCGCGCGCAGCTCGCTCACCTCCACCCGCATCGCCTCGGTGAGCGGATCGATCGTCGCCGCCAGCGCGCGATCGAACGCGTCGAGCGCACGCGTGTATTGCCGCTGCTCGAAGCGTACTTTGCCGATCCCACGGAGTACGCGTGAAGAGGGCCGCAGTGCGTAGGCGCGCTCGAACAGCGCGAGCGCCTCGTCGAAGTTGCGCTCGTCGAACTCCTGGATCGCCGCCGTCACGAGCAGCCGATATTCTTCGGACGGCGCGCCGGCAGCGACGCTCGGGGCGGCGTCACCGGGAGTCTGCGCGCGAGCGCCGTTCGGCGTGACGGCGAGGCCGAGGAGCGCTGACGTCGCGATTAGGACTGCATAGGCTGCGCTCGCGGACGTTGGCAGTCGGCGAGGCTGCTCGCATGACGGCGCCGGCATCCATGCCGGCGAGAAGCGCTCATTCATCAGAAGTCACCTGGGTCGAGGCCGCCAGAGCGTGTATTCGCCGGGCGCGTCGCGGGCTCGGGCGTGACGCGGGTCTCCGCGGGCGGGGTGGCCGGCGGGGCGACACCCTCTGCTGCGCGATTCTCGCGATCCGCTTCAGCGGTGTGTGCCGTATTCGAACGCGTCCAGCGGCCCGCGCGCACCACGCGCGTCGGCTGTGCGGCCAGCGGTTCACCGTGCGGTGGAACATCGATGCCGTGGGCCACGCCACCTAGCCACGTGGCGTATTCGATGGCGCGGACGCCGCTCGGCCAACGCGACACGTAGGACTGCGCGAGCGGCAGCGCGGCCGCGTGATCGCCGAGTCGCCGGAGCGCATCGACGAGCAGGCGGATGTCGGTCTCGGTCTGCTCGTGACCGAGCAGCACCTCGACCACGCAGCGGTCTTGACCCTCCGCCTCGCACGCGAGCGCGCGCGCCGTGCGGCTCGCATCGCCGCCAGCGCTTGCTCGCGCTGGCGCGGCGGCGACGGGCTCTTCCGGCTGAGCGGGCTGCACGAGAGTCGTTGGTCGTCCGGGCTGGTGTCCCCAGGCGAGCGCGATGCCGAGCGCTCCCGCAGCGAGCGCGACGACAGCGATGGTGCCGCCGACGATGCGCAGCCCGCGGCTCTGCGGCGCGCGCTGCTCGACGACCTGCTCGCCCGCCGCGCCGCCGAGCGTCGTGCGCGCAGGCAGTGTCGGTGTCGGCGCATGGGGCGGAAACGACGCCATCGCACCAGCCGGCATCGTGGCGGCGAACGCGCCCGGCGGCAGGGGTGCTGCCGCCGAGTCCGACTGTGACTCCCACATGCCAGCGCGCCCGACAGCCTCCTCGAGCGCGCGGCCGAGCTCGGCGACGTTCTCGAAGCGGATGCCGAGATCGCGGTGCATCGCGCGCTCCACGACCGCGACGACACGCGGCGGCACATCCCCGCGCAGCGACGCGAGCGGAGGCGCATCGGAGGTGACGACGGCGACGATGAGCGCGTTGTAGCTGTCCGCGTCGAACGGCACGCGCCCGGCGAGCGCCTCATACAGGATGACGCCGAGCGAGTAGATGTCTGCGCGGTGATCGAGATCCTTGCGCCCCGCACACTGCTCGGGCGCCATGTAGTACGGCGTCCCCATGATCGCGCCGGTGCTCGTGAGTCGGAGCTCTGTGTCACCGAGCGTCTTCGAGATCCCGAAGTCGAGCACCTTCGGCACGAGGCGCGCGCCACGACGGACGAGGTAGATGTTGTCGGGCTTGAGATCGCGGTGGACGATGCCTTGCGAGTGAGTTACGGCGAGCGCGTGCAGCACTGGCATCATCAGCTCGGCCAGCGTCGGGGCGTCGATCACGCCGAGCCGCGCCCGCAGCGCGGACAGCGCTTCACCATCGAGGTACTCCATCACCATGAACGGGGCGCCGTCGTGCACGCCGACGTCGAAGATCTGCACGACGTTCGGGTGCTCGATGCGCGTCGCGGCGCGAGCCTCGCGCAAGAAGCGCTCGACCGCCTCGTGGTTGCCGGTGAGCGCCGCGCTCATGCGCTTGACCGCGACGCGCTTGCCCGTGATGCGATTGCGAGCCTCCCAGACGGAGCCCATCCCGCCCTCGCCGAGGAGGCGAACTAACTCGTATTTTTCACCTAGCACTTCGGTCATGATAGCCACGTCTTCTCCGTTGCTTCTATTGCGCCAAGCACCGTTGCGCCTACGACTCGACCAGCGGCGGGGGGGCGCGTCCCGCAGCGCCAGCTGCCCGTGACGCAGCCGGATCCGGTGCACCGCGAGCCATCGCAGCGCACGGGAATCTCGCGCTCTTGGCAATCGCAGCCGCCGCCTGCGCCGCACGTGCTGCCGGGCGGGCAGGTCGTGCCGCCCGGACAAGCGACGGTGTCACAGAAGGGATTCCCACAGCCGGTCGCCACGCAGATCCAATCGGCGCCAGTGCAGACGCCCTCGTGGCAGACACCACTGGTGCAGCCGAAGCCGACGAGACTCACCCGCGAGGGGCTCGTCGTACAGGCGCAGCGACCGCGCGAGATGCACGCGGAGCCATCGGAGCACGCGTACGCGCCAGTGCACTCGACGGTGAACGTCGCTGCGTCGCAGAGGGGGCAATCCGCTGGGCAGCTCGCGTGGGTCTCGCCGTTGCCGCAGAACCCATATCCGCAAGTCGGGCCGGGCGGCTCGGACGCATGCGCGCCCGCTCCCGACTCGGCCGATATGTGCGAAGACGCGCCCTCGCCGACCACGCCGCCGGCGACGGCCACTCCGTGAAGGAACAAGACGCCGTACGAGGTCGCACCACCGGGAACGGGATAGACCTCGCCGTCGGCGCGCAGCTCGACCTCTTCCCAGTGGTCGGCGAGCACCGCGTCGAAGGGATCGCCCGGTGCCGGCAACGCCGCGGTCGCCGAGAGCGAGCCAGCTCGAGGGAAGAACGTCTGCGCGCCGCGGCGAATCGGGCACGTCTCGCAGGTGCGCAGGTAGCCATTCGACAGCGCTGCGAGGTCGTGACCGCCGAGGATCGTCGCGGCCGAGCCGTTCATCGTGAGCTCGAATCCGTCCGGCCCGCGGGTGCGCAGGCCGCTCGCGGTGAGCTCGACCTTGAGCGCGTTGTAGGCAGTGCCGCCACCGCCGCCGCTGTCGTGCTCGAGCTCCGCCGCCCAGTCGCCGAAGCACGACGGCGAGTGCGCCGCGCGGCACTCTGGGTCGACGCAGTCGGCGGCGCCGTCGTAGTCGTCGTCGTCGACGCCGTTGGTGCAGGCCTCTTCAGTCCGCTCCGCCGTGCAGCGCGAACATGCCGGCGTCGAGACGCAGTCGATGTCATCGCAGTCGATCGTCCCATCGCAGTCGTCGTCGCGCGTGTCCGTGCAAGCGACCCCAGGCGCGGCGCAGCGGGTGCCGCCGTCGCCACAGCGATTCGCGCCCGCCGTGCAGAACATCCCAGTGCCGCTCGCGGTACAGCCGTAGCCAAGCGGGCACTCGCAGTCATCGGCGCAGCTCTGCGAGCAGACGCCGGGATCGGCGCAGACGCCCGATGCGCATTCGCCCGCGCGGCTGCAGCGCCCGCCAAAGCCGTTAGGGCAGGGGCGTCGCATGCGGGGAGGGCGAGAATCGCTAGAAGCGCGGACGAGCAGATGGCCCAATCGCATTTCCATGGGGACTCCTCGGGGCAGTCTCGCACCAAGCTCCGAGCAATCACATAGTCAATTGTTCGGACGATGGCGCGTCCCCGCCGGCGCTCGCCGTTCGACAACGGAGCCCGCACAGAAACCCTGCGCGCCGCCGTTTCGTTCCGTGATAGCGTGCCGCGGCCTATGCACTCGGCAGCGGACGAGCTCATCGCCCGACTGCGGCGAAACCCCGACGACTATGCGGCGTTCGTCGCACTTCGCGCGCACTACCATCAGCAGGGGGACTGGGCTTCGCTCGTCAACTTGCTCGAGGGTTGGGCGACGCGCGCCGCCGATCCGCGCGCCGCCGCGCAGGCATTCTACGAAGCGGCGGATCTGGCGCTCGGGGCGCTCGGCGATCAGCCGCGCGGGATGTCGCTCTACGAGCGGACCATCGAGCGCAGCCCCGGTCACCCGGAGGCGTACATGCGCCTCGAGGCGCTCGCCGAAGAGTCCGGCGACGCGCGTCGACTCGCGGAGCTGCTCGAGCGTCGCGCCGATTCGATGCTGCAAGCGGGCGGCGATCCGCGCGCGAGCGCTGCGCTGCAGCTGCAGCTCGGCGAGCTCTACGAGCAGCGCTTTCAGCGCGCCGATCGTGCGATCCTCCACTATCGACGCGCGTTCGATCTCGATCCGCAGCTGGTGCCGGCGATCTACGCGGCGAGAGAGATCTACCGCAACGCCGGCAACCTGAAGGCGGCGGCGCAGCTCTACGAGCTCGAGGCTGCGGCAGAGACGGACCTCGCGCGACGCGTGTCGCTGCTGCGCGAGCTCGCGCACATGCGCGCGGAGCGGCTCACCGATCTCGAAGGCGCGATCAACGCGCTCGGTCGCGCGATGGGCAACGCGCCCGGGGATCTCGGCGTGATGCACGACCTCGCGACGATGCTGCTGCGCCGCGCGGAGAAGCACGGTCAGTCGCCAGCCGGTGATGGCGACCGCCACCAGGCAGCCGACCTGCTCTACCAGATGGCGCAGAGCGTTCCGCCAGAGCACGCCGTCGCGTATGCCGAATCGGCGCTCGACGCAGCGCCCGATCACGACGGTGCGATGGCGCTGCTCGAGCACGCCGCGATGCAGATCTCGCGCCCGGATCTGCTGCCGGTGCGCTGGGTCGCATTCCTACAAGCGGCGTCCGATGCGCCGGGCGCGATGGAGATGCGTCGTCGGCTCGGCGAGGCGTACGTCGACGCGGGACAGCTCGACGACGCGATCGTCTGCTTCGAGCCGCTGCTCGAGCAAGGCGACGCCGGCGCGGCGGAGCGGCTGATCGAGCTGTATCGGCAGGTCGGTCGCAGCGCCGATGTCGCGCGCGCGCTCGGCGTTTCGGTCGCGGGATTGCCGCCCGAGAAGCGCGCACCGCGGCTGCGCGAGATGATGGACGTGCTGGTCGCGCAGGGTGATCGCGCCGGCGCGTCGCAGCGCGCGTACGAGCTGTTGCAGGTGGATCCAGCGAGCCCCGATGCGCTCGCGTTCCTCGAGGACGAGCTGCGCTCACGCAGCGCTTGGCAAGAGCTGCGCGAGCTGCTGCTCGCCGCGGCGCGCGTGCCGGGCCTCGCCGTCGATTCGCGCAAGCAGCGGCTGCGCGAGGTCGCGGCGCTCAGCGCCGACAAGATGGGCGACCTCGACGGCGCGGCGGGCGCGTGGCGCGCAGTGACGGC
>Ga0105048_10004102_pt1 | contig 23821 bp, 18 predicted proteins | sample MAT05_FD_78382 | JGI IMG/M metagenome (GOLD analysis project Ga0105048, IMG submission 78382) | Freshwater microbial communities from Lake Fryxell liftoff mats and glacier meltwater in Antarctica - MAT-05 | ecosystem: Environmental > Aquatic > Freshwater > Ice > Liftoff microbial mat | place... | reverse complement strand
GTGCACTTGTTCGCATCGCAGCTGCCGCCGCAGCATTCCGCTGCTGTTTGGCAGGCCTGCCCGTCTTGAATACAGGCGTTGGCGCTACAAGCACCACCCGTACAGCTTAACGTGCAGCACTCAATCGAGCTGCCACACGGCGAGCCTGCGCCTTTGCATTCCATGAGCGACGGTGCACATTGCTGCGTCATGGGATTGCAGGAATTGGAGCAGCAATCCGCATTGCTCGTGCACTGGGCTCCGCTCACCTGACAATTGAGCATGGGGCCCGTGCCGGCGATGGCCCCGGCGCCTCCTATTTTACCCAAAACTCCCCCCACGCCATTCACGCCCCCCCCGACCCCGTTGGTCGCCGTGCCCGAGGCACCCGCGAACGCTTGGCCCGCCCCCACGCTTCCCTCAGTCCCTCCACCACAACCGCCTGCTGAACCTAACGCCACAAGGCTCATCGCCACCAAAATATGAGAAAATTTCATATGGAAACACACCTTTTGGAAGCCATGAACCGTTACCCTAACGCCCTTGAAACCTGGAACTCTGACAACGGCACTTGCCTTGTTTTGATTAGCCTTACTGCGTGAGTGGGGGGCCCTCTTCGGAATTATGAGCTACCGTGTCGAAATATTGAAGGCGCTGCACCGGCTGAGTACGTTCCTCCTACTGCTTGCTCCGCTGCTGGCTTTGGCCCCGGCCTGCAATTCCGTGCTGTTGGTGGGGCGCGACCGCGACGGAAGCTCAGGCGGAGCTGACTCCAACGCGGTGTGTCAGATCAGGCTGTGCGGGGTATCGGTTCTGGCGTGCGGCGATTGTGTCGACAACGACGCGGATGGCCTGGTGGACTCTCAGGATCCGGATTGCTTGGGGCCCTGCCATGATTCGGAATCGGCCTTTCTTGATGCCAAATCAATGCAAGCCAATCGCTGTACGGAGGATTGCTATTTTGACGGTGATTTGGGCCCGGGCAATGATGGTTGCAACTACGCACTGCAATGCGACCCGCTGCGCGATCCACTCAATTCTCAGGGGAAGTGCGGTTACGATCCCGCCTTCATCCTGAAGCTGGAGGGTACCTCGCAGAGCTGCACCGCCCTGCAAACAGCGCAAACACCACAGTGTCTTCAAAATTGCTTGGCGATCACGCCGAACGGTTGTGATTGTTTTGGCTGCTGCAAGTCGCCCCATCTCGACCACGCCGTGTGGATCGGCTCCAAAGATGCGAGCGGGAACCCAACCTGCAACGCCGCCAACCTCGCAGATCCCAACCGGTGCCGGCCTTGCACACAGGTTTCAAGTTGCCTCAATCTTTGTGAGGGGTGTGAGGTTTGCTTTGGCAGCGGTGCGCCAGCCATTGGCTGCACGGGCACCCAATCCCGGTGTACCCAAGGCCAAGCCACCTGTGGTCAGCCTGGCGAACTTGGTTGTCCCGGCGGAAGCTATTGCTTGAGCGGCTGCTGCGTCGACACGAGCGCCTCCAACCTGGGCAAGTGAGGCGAACCCGAAAATTTGGCTCGAAAGCGTGCAACCCGCGCCTGAGCTTCCGCAGTTCGCCCGAGGCGCACCAAGGCTTCAACCGCCAAGACTTCGCGCTCTTGGCTGAGCACACCTCGCGAGAATTCCCGTTGATGTTGTTCGCAGGCACCGAGCGTGGCACGAGGATCGGTGGTGAGTTGCGCGCGCGCCTGGGCGAGCAAGCGCGCTTCGGAGTGCAAGCTTCCTGCTTCACGCGCGGGCTCAGCGACTGCTGAAGGCGGGTGCACGAGTGGACGCTTTGGCACAGCGACCTCCTGAGTGCGCTCTTGGCTTAACTCCGGACCCAACGCACTTGAAGGCATCGCACTTGAAGGCATCGCACTTGAAGGCATTGCGCTCGAAGGCATCGCGCTCGAAGGCATTGCGCTCGAAGGCATTGCGCTGCGTGCCCGCGACGCGCTCGGAGTTTCTGAAACCTGTGTGGACCGAATGGCCACAACGCCGCCGACCGTGGCCGCCACGACCCCACCCACCAGGACCCATGGCACCAACAGCTTGCTGCTCAGGCCTGCGGCGCCAGAAACTGCGGTTTTCCCTGCGATCGTGCCCGATCCAGAAATCGCCGCTTGCGCGGCTGTGGAGCCCGGCACAACGGCTCCCAGGCTCGCTACAGCACTTACAGTTAACAGCGGAGCGAGCCCCGAGCGCATTCTTGCTAGACGATCTGCTCCGGGCAGAACACCTCGCGCCTCTTCCAACCCCACCACCAAGCTCTCAGGCAGGCCATTCGTCGCCGCGCCCCAGCGGGGCGGATCTTGCTCGTGGGTCACAAAGCGCCCCCGTGAAACAGCTGCATCGCACCGAGAATGATTTCGCGCGCCGCATGCAAGCGCGAATAGGCCGTCTGCAAGGGGCAATCGAGTGCCTCTGCTACTTCCTTCATGCTGAGACCCTCAATTTCGAACAGCACGAAGACTTCGCGCTTGGCATCATCCAGCTGGTCCAAGGCGTGTTCAAAGGCGCGAAGAGCGCGAGCCCGTTGGAGCGTGACCTCTTGCGTGGCTGCACAGCTGCCACTGGGTGGTGCTGCGCACGGCTCCTCGTAGCGCCGATGGGCGCGTTGGCGGTGATCTTTGGCGACTCGCACGCAGATCCCATAAAGCCAGGTGCGCACCGAAGAACGGCCTTCGAAATCAGACAATTTCCGGTGAACGACGACGAACACCTCCTGGCACACATCTTCCACGTCCGCATCGCGGACACCGAGGTGCAACAGCGCACGCAAGGCAAAAGCGGCGTACTCTTCGAATAGCTGAGAGGTCGTGAGGGCATCCGCGCTCGGTACGACACAGCTTCCTGAGCCTGCCTCATTCGCTGCATCGTCTAGAGTATGTGGAGCCTGGGAAGCCAAATTATCAAAACCAGGATACACCGAATCCCAAGAAAGCGGCCGCACTCAGCATTTTCTGCTGATAGAGGAGATGCGCGTCGGCCGAAGGAGCTTCGGACTCCACCCGGTAGCGCTGAAATGGCAGCCCAACCAGCACGTCACCGCCCAGGCTGAACCAATCGCTGGCCTGCCAATGCGCCCCCACGCTCGCACCGACTCCGCCTAGGTACTTGGTGCTATCAAGGCTCTGGGTGTAGCCAAAGCCGCGGGCATGCACGCGGGCTACCTCGGGCCCTAGACACAGGGGCAGCGCAATTCGCGGTGTTTCCCAGCTGGCGCACGCTCCCAGAAACAGCCTGGCGTAGCTCACGGCAAAGCCTTTTCCCTCGGTTTCGTGATGTTGCTCTAGAAACCAACTTCCCCTGGCAACGACGGAGAACATGCGCGGCGCATGGATCCAAACGTCTAGACTCGGCCCCAAACTGAGCGCGGGTTGGAACCCGGAGGCTGCGCCGAATGTAAGACCCGTCTCCAAGTGCCAAGAATCTGACGGCGCCTGGAACGCAGCTTGTGCATCCGGAGCAGGGGTTGGCTCAGCGCTCGCTGCCTGCTCTTGCAATAGTAAGGAAAGGACCAGGCTGAGTGGTTCCGCCAACGAGGAGCATTCAGGAGAGGTGGAAGCCAATCGACGAACGCCGGCCACCGCTCCCCCTCGACCCACAACCGTGACCTCCACGCTCCAACCGTTCTTGGTTCTTGAATAGCTGAGCTGTGCGCGCTTCTTTGACTTCCCGACACTCGCCTCAGCATTGCCCGTGAGGGCTGCGACGCGCTTGCCCAATGCGCGAGCGTCCACACAGCCCGGGCCTGTCTTCACAACCGACAGAACCTCAATGGTAGGTGAAGGGTCCGACGACGGCGGGCTCAACCAGAGTGTAGGAAACATCATTCAGGCTAAGGGGCGCGTAGATTAGCCTGCCCATTCGGGTATCCCAACCAGACAATCCTTGGCTTCGTGAGGATCTGCGTGCCACCACCCAGAAAGCGTCGAAATTTTGACGCTCTGCTATGAGCACCTGATTTCGAATTGCCTGAGTTACCCCTTTTGCACACCCCGGGACGTGTCGTCCATTGGGAACGTGAACAGCATCCTTGGTTTGATCGTCGTGTTTGGGTCAGTGATTGGAGGCTACGTTCTCTCCCATGGCCCGCTCGCGATTCTCTGGCAACCGAACGAGCTACTCATAATCGGTGGCGCTGCGGTGGGTACGGCCATCGTATCGGCGCCTGGGCGCTTGCTGATTCGGGTGCTCGGAGCACTCAAGAAGGCCTTCAAGCCCGATATTCCAAAGTCTTCCGACTACTTGGATCTTTTGGTGCTGATGCATCGGATGTTCCAGCTCATGCGCCGAGATGGCGTGTTGGCGATGGAAAATCACCTCGGCGACCCTCACAAGAGTAGTCTCTTTTCCAAGCACCCGAGGGTGCTCCACCACCACCACGCATTAACGTTCCTGCTTGAAGGCGTCAAACAACTGGTCGACGGCTGCCCACCGGATGATGTTGGCTCGATGCTGGAAACCGACATCGAAACTATCCACGAAGAAGAGCTGGCCTCGATTGGCCTATTACGTACCACCGGCGACGCCCTTCCCGGCCTTGGTATTGTGGCAGCCGTGCTTGGTATTATCATCACGATGGCCCACTTGGACGGCGGCCCTAAAGAGATCGGCCATCACGTTGCCGCCGCGCTGGTGGGAACCTTTTTGGGCATCTTGCTCTGCTACGGCCTCGTGGCTCCACGCGCCGCCAGCCTCGACGTGCAAGCTGGCGCCGAAAGCCGATACTTAAACTGCATCAAGGCCGGCCTGGTTGCCGCTGCACGCGGCTCCAACGCCTCGGTGGCACTCGAGTTCGCCCGCCGCGCCATTTTCCCCGATGAGCGCCCCAGCCTAAAACAGCTGGAAGAAGCGATTAAGGCGATCAAAGACAAATGAGCACCGGCAAGCAGGCGGAACGGCCACGGATTATCATCATTAAGAAGAAGGGCCACGCGGCCCATCATGGCGGCGCGTGGAAGGTGGCTTTTGCTGACTTCGCGATAGCCATGATGGCCTTCTTCATGGTGCTTTGGTTAGTCTCGCAGACTGATACCGAGGCCAAGCAGGAGCTTTCCGCATACTTTCGGACTGGCATGTTCTCGGGTGCACCTTCGCTCATGATGGGTGGCTCCGGCATTGCTGAGAAGGGTTATCTCGACGTTGCCGGCCAAGGCGTGCAGAAGACGGAACGCATCGGCTTCGAGTTGGCGAGTAAGAATGTGAAGGGCGCGGTGCGCTCGATGACGCAAAGCATGGCCATACTCAGCAAGAATGTTCGCGTTGACATCACCAAAGATGGCCTCCTGATCCAGATCCTGGATGGCGGACAAGGCACCCTGTTTGATCGTTCCTCAGCCGCATTGAAACCACCCGTGATCGAGCTCTTGAAACAGCTCGCTCCGATTCTCGGACAATTGCCCAACAAACTGCAGATCCACGGCCACACCGATTCCCGCCTTTTCGCCTCGGGCTCCGTGCGGGATAACTGGCAGCTCTCGTTCGAACGCGCCGACAACGCGCGCAAAGTCCTCGCTGAAACCGGCATCCCGAGCTCCCAAATGGTCGGTGTCTTCGCGCACGCAGATTCCAATCCGATCAACGTGAAAGATCGCTTTGCGCCGGAAAACCGGCGATTGGCGATTCTGGCCATTCGCGAGGGCCAAGAGGAAATCGTCCAGCGCGGCTTCGATCCATTGAACCCCGATAAGGTCGAGAACACGAAACCTGAGCGAGACGCGCCCAAAGGCGAGCCTGCCGCGCAAGATGCGGCGGCACCCACGGGCGAGGAAGCCGCCCCTCCGGCGTCTACAGGAACTGACGCCGAATGAGCACCGCCTTCACCAGCTGAGTCAGCAGCGCGTAGCACGCGAGCACGCCCAAAAGCCACGGCCAGTAGCTGAGCGGCAACGCAGTGAAGCCTAGGTAGCCTGCAACCGGCGTGTACGGCAAAGCGACGCCCACGGCCGCCAAGAGCAGACTCATAAAGAGGAGCTGTGGGGAGGGGCGGCTCTGCAGCCAAGGGATCTTGTTGGTGCGGATGATGTTGATAATCAGCGTTTGAGTGAGCAGGCTTTCGACGAACCATCCGGTCTGAAAGAGGCTTTGACTGTAAAGCGCTTGGGCTGGCGTCGAGACATCGTTGCAGTGAAAAACGCGCAGCAAGATGAAGAACGTCGCGTAATCAAAGATTGAGGAACAAGGCCCAATGAACAGGATGTAGCGGGTGAGCTGCTTCATGTCCCAGGTGTGTGGAGCACGGATGCGCTCTTCATCCACACGATCCGTTGGGATCGCGGTCTGCCCCAAATCGTAAAGTAGATTATTGGCCAAGATCTGGATGGGCTTCATCGGCAGAAATGGCAGAAGCACACTTGCCCCCAGCACACTGAACATATTGCCGAAGTTGCTGGAGGCTCCCATGCGCACGTAATTCAAGATGTTGGCAAACACCCGCCGGCCCTCCATCACGCCATCCACGAGCACCAGCAATGACTTCTCGAGCAGGATGATATCCGCTGATTCCTTGGCAATATCCACCGCCGTATCGACACTCACGCCCACATCGGCAGCGTGCAGGGCCGGAGCATCATTGATACCATCCCCCATGAATCCAACCGTCAGACCCTGAGCTTGCAGCGCGCGCACAACGCGCTCTTTGTGCGCCGGCGACACGCGCGCAAACAGCACGGTATCGTTAACTCGCTTGGCCAATTCGGCGTCAGAAAGAAGCTCGAGCGCACTGCCGAGTAGCACGTCTTCCACCAGCAGCCCCACTTCGCGACAAACCTTACGCGCGACGAGCTCGTTGTCGCCGGTGATCACTTTGACCCGGACACCGAGCCCGGCCAGTGCTGAAATCGCAGCTCTAGCAGACTCTTTGGGTGGATCCAAGAACGCCACATACCCCTCAAGGATCAGTTCAGACTCATCGCTTTTGCCGTAAGCAACTGCAGGATCCTTGGGGCTGAGTTCCTTGGTGGCGATGGCCAGCACACGAAAACCCTCGCCGCTCAACCGCTGGTACTCCTGACCCAAGGTCTCAAGGTGCGGATGATCCATGGGGAAGATCTGACTATTCAGACGGAACCCGGAACACTTCTCAAAGACCGCTTCGGGAGCACCCTTGCAAATTACCCGATCAGCGCCCTCCGGAGTGCGCACGACCACCGACAGCATCCGGCGCTCGAAATCAAACGGTATCTCGTCCACTTTTGCGAGATCCTGAGCGTGTTGCCCGCCGCGCATGAGCTCATGCTGCAATACCGCATCGTCCAAGATGCTCTTCAGCCCCGTCTGAAAGTGACTGTTCAAATACGCCAGCGCCAGCACCGCTTCATCTTCGCGCAGGGTGACATCGCAATGCCGCTCCAAGACGACTTTGTCCAAGGTGAGCGTACCCGTCTTGTCCGTGCAGAGCACACTCATCGCTCCCAAATTTTGTATGGCTTGCAGCTCCTTCACGATCACGCGCTTGGCTCCCATCCGAACTGCGCCTTTCGAAAGGCACACGGTCACGATCATCGGAAGCATTTCCGGCGTTAATCCAACAGCCACGGCTAGCGCGAAGAAGAACGCTTCGTGCCATGTCCCGCGGACAAACCCATTGGTAAGAAATACAAGCGGTGCCATCACGCCCATGAAACCCAGCATGAGCCAGGTGAAGCGGGCGATCCCGCGGTCAAAAGCGGTCTCGCCACGTCGGGCACTCAGCGAATCGGCGACTCCACCCAGATAGGTACTTTCACCGGTGGCCACCACCGCACAGCGAGCACTCCCACTCGCAACACTCGTGCCTAGGAAGGCGGTGCCGGTCCAGGCGAGCGGCTCGACATCCGCTTCGCTTTTCTCTTCGGCACATTTCTCAACAGGAAAGCTTTCTCCTGTGAGCGCGCCTTGCACCACGAACAAATTCTTGGCTGCAAGCACCCGAACATCGGCCGGCACCATGTCTCCGGCACGCAACTCAATCACATCCCCGGGCACTAATTCACGCACCGAACATTCGCGACGGCTCCCATCCCGCAGCACGTTGGCATTCACAGAAATCAATGCCTTCAGTTTCTGTGCAGCCGCTCCAGCCTTGCCTTCCTGGACCAGCTTTAGGCTCACGCTGAGTGCGATCATCAGTAGCATCACACTGCCCGCACGTGCGTCTGCGGTGGCGTACGAAACCCCGGCCAAAACGCCGAGCAGGATCACCAATGGATCACGCAGGGCGCGCCCGAGGCGCGTGACGAACCCCACGCTTTGATCGCGAGCTAGAATGTTCGGCCCGCACTCGGTGAGTCGACGGGAGGCTTCGCTCTCAGTAAGGCCTTCAGAAGTCGTTTTTAGAAGTGCTTGGACCTCGCCAGCGGGCAGCCGGGAAGCCGCAAGTGCGGAGCCTGAAATGCGAAGCTTTTCGCGGGCATGGTGGCTCTTGGCGAGCACCTTTTTGGGCAGGAGGCTCATCTACGGAAGAGCATAGCGAGTTCGTAGCTGGCTGGCGGTATCCGAACGTTGGCCCTAGGACATCAGCCAAGGCTAATCTGGCGGCAAACGACGATGAAGAAGCATGAGTGGTATGAACCCTGTTCTCTCTATCCAAGCACTTGGTTTCCCCTGGAAGACCGAAGACCCATTCCTGTTCTGCGTCTATCACCTCGATGCTTATCCCGAAGGTAACGGGCAGATGGGTCCGAACGCTTCGCTCAAGGGTCGTGAGCTCGGGATGGATTTTGATTCGAGGAATGCCTGGCGCATGTACCACGGCCAAGAGATCCCTGGCTTTCCTTCGCATCCGCACCGTGGCTTTGAGACAATCACCATCACGCGCCGGGGTTATATCGACCACGCGGATTCACTCGGTGCAACCGCTCGCTTTGGGCAGGGTGACACGCAGTGGATGACCGCAGGGCGCGGCATCGTGCATTCGGAGATGTTTCCGTTGCGCGATCGCGACGCACCGAATCCATTGGAGCTGTTCCAAATTTGGCTGAATCTGCCGGCTGCGAGCAAGATGGTGGAGCCGCATTTCACCATGCTGTGGGACACGAAGATCCCCACGTGTTGCGTGCAGGATGCTGACGGGCGAACGTCTGAATTGCGCATCGTAGCAGGTCAGTTTGGCTCGGCTATCGCACCGCCACCGCCTCCCAATTCTTGGGCAGCGCGTCCCGAATCCGATCTCGCGATTTGGACTCTGAAGCTAGCGCCCCACGCGCGGCTTGAGTTGCCAGCGGCGCAGCTCGGCACGCGTCGCACGCTCTATTTTTTTCGCGGGGCGAACCTTAAAATCGGCGGTGAGGTGCTCAACTCCCACGCTGCGGTTGAAGTGCGCGCTGAAGTGCTCCTCGAACTCGAAAATGGCGGCGAAGTGAGCGAGCTGCTTCTGCTCCAAGGGCGCCCGATCGGTGAACCTGTCGCCCAGCATGGCCCTTTCGTGATGAACACACAGGCTGAAATTCGCGAAGCTTTTTCAGACTATCAGCGCACCCAATTTGGGGGTTGGCCTTGGAAAAGCCTGGCGCCAGTGCACCCGCGCGAGCAGGCACGCTTTGCCAAACACGCAGATGGAAAGCTCGAAGAGCCCAGCTGAACGCCAAGTCTGAGGTGAGTGCAGATGCGATACCGAGGGGCGTGTGTGTGGCAGACATTTGGCGGAGTTAGCAGTCGACCGTCGGGAGTGCTATCAAAGCGCTATCAAAGCCGTGCGAAGGTTCGAGACTTCTGGCGAGTCCAATGAGCGGGCTTTATACTCATTGGTAGAGAGGTGCCAATGTCAAGCATAAGACCAAGCTCCGAAGTCGGTCTGGATCTGAGTGGCAACGTTCGAGATTTCTTTGGCAATGCCTTAGAAACAGCTCTCGTTGAAGTCGACGTGAAAACGAGCGACGCTGCCAAAGCCTATTTGATCGCAATGATGGCGGATTTTGCCGATCCCCGCCGCGCACTGGAAACAAGCTTCGACGAACCTTTTACTTTTGCGCTGGAACGCGCACTTGCATCGCAGACAGCTGACCGCTTTGACCAGCTCCGACGCTTTGGGGATTCGGTTTTGTATGCGAGTAGCTTCTTTGCGGCTCATCTAACGCGACGCGGCGTTCACATCGGGTACGTCAAGGCGTTGGGGGCCCGCGCTTACCTGAGCGCCGCAGGTGCTTTTTTGCCGTCACCCGTTTTTGTTGACCCGCGGAACAGCAGCGGTACCGACACTCTTTTCGTCGAACTCGCCAACAAGTTTGGCTCGTTCGTCGTGACCCTTGAACGAGTTGCTGAGCGCGTGCTGTGCGCTAGCTCGATCTCGAATCGAGCCACCCTCGAACTTTATGAGCGCTGGCTACGTTCAGGCTCGAACGTGATAGCGGAAGATCTGATACGCCGCGGCCTCTCGCCTTTGCGCGGCGACAAGTCTGTGCATTGAGATGAGCGCACACGAAATCTTGCGGCAAATCCAATATAAACTCCAAAGCTATTACGGCCTGGAGCAGGGCCCAGACGTGCGCGAGTACGTGCGTTTCGAAGGGGAACGTGAAACGCTCTTGGTGCGTGAAGGTGAAGATGTGCTTGAAGTTAGCCTGGTATTGCCAGACCTCAGCCGTGCAGGCCTCACGCACCGTGACCTGCACAGTGACTCGGGTCTTCAATTCATCGAGGGTGTGAGCCATTTCCTGTACATTGTGGAACGAGCTCGCACTGAGCTTCCGGTGACGCAGCTGGAGCTCGAGCTGCAGGCAGAAGTCGACAAGTTCGTCTTCCTCTCGCTCGACCATCCCGATCCCGCGCGGGCCCCCAAACGGCTGTGCCAGCACCTTTATGAACAGGTTCGCTATCTTCACCCTGCAGGCAGCGAGCTAGGTGACCGCTACCGAACGGCGAATTCGCTAGCTGCACGCTTCGTCGCCCGTTTGAACACTGACCTCGGTAGTGAACCCGTTAAACGGCAACTACGGCGCTTCTACCGGTCCGGTCAAACCGAGAAGCTCTCTCTCGCGCGCGCCGCTTGAAATCAAGAGCAGTCTGGGCGCGCTGCAAAAGGCCGCAGCCCAGACCACTCGAGACGGTGGGGATTACTTCGCTGCGGGCTTGGCCGGAGCTGCTACAGCAGGAGCTGCTACAGCAGGAGCTGCTCCTACTGTTTTGGACTTCTCCGTGGGAGCTGCCACTGTCTTTGCTTTCTCCGAAGCAGGTGCTGCCGTTGCCGCTGCGGTCTTCGACTTCTCCGCTGGCTTCTCGCTCGTCTTAGCGACTGGCTCGCCCTTGGGCGCAGGCGCCACGGGAGACGGACGGGATCCGACATCATCCGAGATACGAGCAGCGCGGAACCAAGCTTGCTCAACAGGCTTGATGAGCTTCGCTATCGCGGTCCACTCTTTGTCGCGGACCCGGGCGAGCTTGGCTTGAGCTACTTGCAATTCGCCGAGCGCTTTCACAAGTGCACCGTCCGTGCCCTCCTTCGTCAGCGCAACCAGCGCCTCCTTCTTGCTTTCGAAAACAGTGCGCGCTTCTTTGCGCTCGCCGTCAACCTTTTCAAGCGCCGCAAGCACCTTTGCCAAACGCTCTCCGGTCACTCCTGCTTTCTCAAGAGCAGCGTGACGGCTCGGGGTATCTTTATCCTCGTCGGCTTCCTGGCGTTCCTTTTTCTTGGCCACGGCGGAAGCCGATTTCTCAGCGGGCGAGGACTTCGCCTGCTTGTTGGCGGACTCGAAAGCTCCCTTGGCCATCGCAGGCTTGCTCTCGACGGCAACTACAGACTTCGCAGCTACAGACTTTCCCTCTGGAGCAACCGCAGGCTTTGCTGCCGCGGGCTTGTTCTCAACGGCAAACGCTGTTGCCGCAACGCCGAGCGCCAAGCTGCTTGCGAGTGCCGACGTTACAACCAAACTCATCCATTGCTTTTTCATATTTAGACTCCTAAGCGTGGAACACCTCCACACAAGAGGTGCGTCTTCGGTCGAGCTCTTACAGTGAGACTCGACTCGCGGGCGGGAGCCTAAGTCGCGACTAATCCAAACGCAACAGCGTGCGTTCCAACAACAAATCGCGTGAAATCGGGCCAGGCGCGAGGCCCCGCCCGGCAAAATCTGCTGGACTCAGGCCACTTTGCACGAGTTCTTGGAGCGGCGCCAAAAAAACACTCTCATCCTGATTCTTGGCATTTTGGCGGCCCCGACGCGCCAAGCCACCTACGGCAATTTTCACCAGATCGGCTGCAATCGCGTGGCCTTGAACATCTCCGACCTTCGCGGAAAGGCCGTGTTCTGCCAGGCGAGCGCGCGCGCTAGAGATGTCTCGAAACGAGAACTGTTCAAGGTAACGCTTCGCTTCCGCCACCGACGCCGCATCCGCCAAGACGCCCAGCCAGAGCGCAGACGACGCACCCGCAAGCGCAAGCGGGAGCGAATCGCAAGGACGAAGCTCAAGCGTGCTCTTGAGTCGAGCTTCTGGAAAGAGCGTGTTCAGGTGCAGTCGCCAATCCGCCAGAGTAGCTCGCTGCCCTTGGTATCCGTTCTTGAGAAAATCTCGGAAGGACTGACCGGTGTTCGGGATCACTTCAGCGTGACGCTTGATGAGAAACATCCCAGCGTCGAGTGCCCACTCCACGTAGTCTCCATAAGAGAGCTTGTCCTTGGACCAAAGGTGCCCGAGCAACCCCGAGCGACGCGGGTCCATGTTGAGCCAAACTTGCCCGCGCAGGCTCTTATAACTGGTAAATTCTCCTTCTCGGAAGGGAGAATTCGCTAGGAGAGCGTTGGCCAGGGGGGCCATCTTGAGCCCGACCAGGAGCTTGTCCATGGCGTCCTCTTCGTCGCAGTAGTCGAGATTGAGCTGCACCGTGGAGGTACGCTGCATCATATCCCAAGCACCACTGCCTTGCCCTGGCAAATAAGCTTTCATGATGGAGTAGCGGGCCTTCGGAACCCAGGGCAGATCAGCTTGCTTCGCGAACGGATGAAAGCCTGTATTCAACCAAGACACTCCGAAACGCTCCGAAATTTCGGCCACTTCGCGCAGGTGTTGGCTGAGCTCCGCTTGAACTTGATGCAGATCTGAAAGTGGCGACCCACTAAACTCCAATTGACCACCTGGCTCGAGCGTTACGGCAGCATTCTCCTTGGTGAGAGCAATGATGGGTCCGTTTTCGTACTCCTGGCTTGGCTCCCAACCACGCTCTTCAATGAGGCGATGAAAAATCGCAAGCAAACCCTCCTGGCCCTCGTACTGGAGCGCACGGCACTCGCTCCCCTGGACGCCAAACCGCTCCATTTCCAATCCGACACGAAACTGCTCACGCGGCTTCTCAGCTTGGAGAAACGGTTGAAGGAGCTCTTCCGCGTCTTCAATCGGACGATCCAGCGCGGCGGAGGATAGGGGAGAGGTCGAAATCATAAGGCGGAACTCGCTATAGGGCGCAGGCCTGGCGCTGTCACGGGCTCGCTCTTCTTCATGCCCTAGGCTTCATGCCCTGGGCGGGCTCAACGCCACAGGAGGCATCGAGCCGAGGGCCACGGCCAAACTCCGCGTGTGCGCTTCGGTGGTGCCGGCGCCGCCCCCAATGATCCGACAAGCACCGGAATCGAGCGAAAGCGCAAGCGCTGCCCATGCCTTGATGTCCACTTGCGAATCGGCAAAGCCGCGGACACTTTCCGGGCTCGCGGCCAAAAGAACACCCAATCTCACCGCGTTCGCCGTTTGAAGACAGCGAAGCTCAGGGAGATAAGCAGAGGTGCTAGAAACTTCGAGGACTACTGAGGATGCCCCAGCCTGCGTGAGTGCCTCCAGGAGCTCCACCACATCGCCTTCCAGACCTTTGTCGTTGAGCAACTGGATCACCGCCCACGTCGGCAGTCCGGTAGCGGCTCCTGCGACAACGGCCGCCATCAGCCCCAACCGCGAGCCCTGACCTCTAGCAATGATAAGCTCACAGCCAGCGGACGCCAGCCGCGCCGCGTGTTCCTCGAATTCAACCACAAGTCTTCCGGACGAAAGGGGGCTCACCATTTCCGACCCAAGAACGCCCGCCACCGCGATCGGCTTGTTCGAGGTTGCGGCCGCTTCGAGTGCGAGGTCCACCGCGATCCCCGTAAGGAGTGCGGAGCGATGCTCCATCCCAACTTCGGCTAATGCACGCGGCGTCGTGTCCGCAGTGAGTGCGCTCAAGACGTCCACGCAGCTGGCTACCTCTGCGGCGTAATGGCTGCGCACCACTTCGGGATGCTCCCGCAGCAAACGGCCGAGCGCTCCCGGCGTGTCAAGTCCGAGCCCGCGAGCCCGGAGCGAGGCCGCGCTGTCAGAATCGACAACGAGGGGACGACCTGAATCCAGGCGAGACGAAATGCGGGAAAAATTGTTCATCCTCGACGCACTGCCTTCAAAGGTAGCCCGGGCGACGACCGTACGGGTAGCGATTTACGATCGAACAGCCGGACTCGGCGCAGCAGGAGATCTAAAAGAAAGCAGGCTAGCGCTAAGAACACGAAGCTCTGCCAAATCTCCTCGTGAAAAGCGATCTGTTCGGAGCCGGGCAGAAACAGCTGGGCGGCCGTTGGGTTCACCAGGCCTCCCCCAATCAGTGCGGCCCGCGCCAAGCGCTCGGAGTCGGGCCGGACTTCCGAATACTCAGCCGGATACGGCTGGCTCACGTGGCCAAAGCTTTCGGCGACCGCGCTCTCCACACCGTCGCGACCCACCCGCGTGTGCTTAGCGTGGAGCGCAAACGTTCCGTAACCATCGAGCTTGAAGCGCGCCTCATAGCGCCCCGGTGCACTCTGCACGAGCGGGTGGGTGGAGATCTTCCCCGGAGCGGCACTCGACACAACTTTCAGTGTGGAGAGGAGGTTGTTGTCAAAGCGCTCGTCCGCGTCAAAGGCATCCACCGTGGCACGCACGTTCCCGCCGATAACCTCTGTTTGCATAGGCAACTCGCGTGTTCGGCTATCTCGCATGTGTTCGCGTGCGAGCTGGCCCCAAAATTGGCTGTAGCCTGGCCAACGCAACCAATCGACCGCCCACAGATTCTTCAGGTCGCTCGTCCAGGCGAGTGCCCAGCCGAGACCGACGCGCCCGCGTGCCAAAATAGGCTCTTCGCGATCACTGGCCAAAATCTGCTGCGCCGGCGCTGGCTTCATACTCGTTGCCACGTAACCGTGCAGATTGGGTAACGACCCGACCGCGATCCCTTTTAGAAAATCAGCGGATCCGGTCAACTGGGGCTGAAACCATTCTTCGATCGCTGCTTGGCGCGCAACAAACTCCGCCTCCCGTGCGAACACCCGAGGCAGGCTATTCGCGTCGGGCACCGCATGATAGCGGCCGCCCCCGGCGTCAGCGATCTGCTTCAACAATTCGTTGTTCGCCTGTTCTCCCAGGCCCACGGTGGTGACCGTGATCGACTCCGCGAGCATCGCTTGGGCCAGCTCTGTGATGCCTTCGGTGGGGGCAGCACCGTCGGTTAACAGGATCACGTGCTTGCGTCGGGCTTGGACTACTGAAATATCCTGATAGGCCATGTCGAGGCTGCGAAAAATCTCGGTGCCTCCGCCGGGCTGGATCCGCGAAATATCGCTTTCGATGCGCGAGCGGTAACGCGCAGGCTGCATGCGCACATATCTTTCGGGTTGAGAATCGAAGGCAATCACCTCGATCAAATCGCTGGGCTCCAGCGTCGAAACCGTGGCGGCGCACGCGGCTTTGGCCATCTCTATCGGCAATCCCGACATCGACCCCGAACGATCAATCACGAGCACCAGCGCGACGCTCGGATTCTCCTTTCGATTGTCAGAATCCATACGCACAGGGAGCAAACGTTCCAGGGTGCTGCCGCCCCACCCGCCTAGGCCAAAGCCCGCTTCTCCGCCAGCAAACAAGAATCCTCCACCCAGGTCCCGCACATAGCGCTCCACGAGCAACTCCGAGGCCTCTGAGAATTGCTCCTTCGGAACATCGGAGAGAACGACGAAAGCAAACCGCTGTAGCTCGGCTAGCGTTGTAGGGAATCCGCTGGGAGAGCGAACATCCACATCGAATTGCTGGGCTGAGAGCGCGCTCGAGAAATAGCCCGCTCGGCCTTCCTGGCCCTCAATATAAAGCACACTAGCGCGACCTGGCACCTCAAGCGTTGCCTGAAAACGGTTGTTCTCAGAGAACTGATCCTTAGACACTTGGTCCAAGCGAAGCTCGTAGGTGACCTGTCCGCCAACCCGAACGACGCTCTGAAATTTTACCTCGTTTTTGCCGGGCCTCAGCTCCAATCGCCGCACCGCGTCGAGGCCATTCAGCGTTTCACCCTGGTAGAGGCTGGCGCGCGCCACCGCCTCTTGGGTTGCGAAAATTGAAGCAACAATCTCGAAGGGCTGCCCAATGTCCACCTTCGCGGGCAACACCAATTCGGTGATTGCAACCTCCGGGGGCAGCGGCCGATTGATAACTTGCGTAGACACTTTGACGCCGGCAGCCCGAGCGTTTGGGATCTCGGAAAGCAGCGCGCCCTCAGTCTCAATCCCGTCACTCAGAAGCAACAGCCGCTTCAGGTACCCTTCTGGAAACACCGCCAAGCCGAGCCGCAACGCCGCCTGAAGATTGCTCGCGCTGCCTCCCGTGTCGACGCCCTGGGCCACGCCCTTCTCAGGCTTCTTCCCAGCAACAGCTCCCATTCGGTGTCGAAGTGCGCCTGCCGACGGAAGCGCCTGCCCCCCGCTCAGCTCAAGCACTCTTGGACGCGCGGCAAAGGTGATGATCTTGACGCGATCATCGGGGCGTTTGGCCGCTAACAAGTCCGAAATGGTTGACCGAGCATCCTCCAAAGCGGCGTCGGGTACCGAATCGCTCACGTCGATCAACAGCACCGTGCAAATCTTGTTGGTCTTCGATGTCTTCGACGGCTGAGAAAGCGCGCAGCCCAACGCCAGGAAAAATAGTGACCTGAACACCACCGAGAGGATTCGCTGGGGCCAGGGCAAAGCAGCCAACGAATGGCTTAGAACCCATATCAGCAGTGGCGCCACCAAGATCAGGCCGAGCGCCGCAGGGAATTTCGCCTCGTAGTTAACGCCTCCGAACACTCCCTGCCATCCAACCGTTCGGAGCGGCCATACCCAACCGAGATAGAGCCCGCCTAGAATCAGAAGCAGGAGCAGGCTCGCAACCAGCCCAAGCGGCGCGAATGAACGCTGTCTCACACCGTTAGCCGCCTGTGGTAGGTGAACCACTCGAGAGTGCTGACGAACGCCACCGCTATCAGCAGATAACCCCAGTATCGTTGCCGTAAACCGGGTTCAAAACCACTCACAATCTGGGCTTTGGCACCTGCCACCACGAGCTCGGATTGGGGCCCGATCTGGCTCTCAGCCGAGTCTTGAAGGTTGGCCGCAAAGCTGAACGGAACCTGCGCCCCCGCCCAGCTGAGCTGGTAGAAGCCTGCATACTCACCGAAATGCTCCGCTCGGGCTTCACGCACGGGGATCGAAACTCGCGAGCCATCGGGGCGCTTGAGGTCGGCGGTTTCAAGACCAGCGGGGACTCGCAACCGCCAAATATCTCCAGTCCGATACGCAGACTGGTACTCGGCATCCTGCTCAACGAACGTGTTGATGGCGTTCAAAATCAAGAGCGGCCAAGCCACGCGCAAAACCAAATCGCTGTCCCTCGGGTCGAATCCGAGCGAAAGAAAAGACTGACCAGCGCGGGTGCCACTCACCAGAATCGGCCCAAGCTCACTCTGGCCCAACACGTGATCTCCGGGCTCAGGCTTGAGCGCGTAGCCACTGGCCACTTGAACATCCAATAGGTCCATAAAGCGCAGCACGGGGCTCTTACGATCCCAAGTGTCGAATCCGAAATTCTCAAGCCTTGGCCCACGTTTGAGCGGAGAACCCGACGCGGGCGGATTCAGAAAAAGCCGAGCACCGGTGTTGGGGGCAGCGGGCGGCGCGACGCCATCCAAGATCGTGACGTCAAAACTTCCGGAAGGCGGGTACGCCGAGGGCTCCACTTGCGTCACGTCCAGGTACTCATCCAGCAAAAGCGCGGCTTCAAGGTACGTATTCCCGGGTGTGACGACCAGAATTTTTGCGCGCCTTCGCTCGGGCATCCGCGCAAACGCGCGATTATCATTCGGAAGATAATCCTTGCCTTCCAGCACTCGAATCCGCGCCTCAAGCTGCTGGCTAGCACCCGCCAGATCCGTAAAGAAACGCGGCACACGCTCGCCGGGCTCGACCCGCAATTGACTCACATCAATCACCTGTCCATCGCCGAAGAGCGAAAGCTCCACCAGAGCGGCCTTCTTTCCGGTATTCTCCAAAGCCAGCAAGACTTCGTAACGCGACTTATCCAGAGGATAACGCCGCGCCGAAAGCTCGGTGATCGCCAGATTATCCGATTCCTTCCCCACTCCGACGAAGCTGAGCTTCGCACCGAGCGGATCCCTGAGCGACGCCGGGGCAACGAACGCGCCATCCGAGATGACAATCACTTCGGCGTTCGGCAGACCCCGCAAGACATCTTGCGCGAAGCTGAGGCCTTGCTGAAGGTCAAGCGCGGTGTCCGTCCAGCGCACCCGTTCGACAGCTTGACGCAAGACCCCCGTCTCCGAGGTGAGCGGAGATAGAGCTCGCACATTGGCGTCGAGTTTGGCGATGAGCATGCGGTCTTCGCTCTTGAGACCAGAAATCAGCTCAAGGAGCTTCTTTTTGGCCAATTCCAACCGATTCTTGTCCACATCGGTAGCGGCCATCGAAGCACTTGAATCCAAAAGGACCACCAAGTTGCGCGCTGCCAGCGCACTGGCTTCCGGCCTTGGGTCCCCGAGCGCCAAAACCAGCGCCGCCAACATGGCCAACTGCAGGAGGAGCGAGAGCCAGCGCTTCAACTGCGAGAAGAAGGTTGAAGCCTCGCGATCTTTGAGCACCCGTTCCCACAGGCTCGCGAACGGCACCGCCACTGGCCTCCGGCGCAGCTTCAGAATGTAGAGCACGACAGTCGCCAGCGCGACGCCACCGCCAACGAGTAGCAGCGTGGTGAGGGGCAGCCCAGCCAAGAACATCAGCGCAGAAATCCTCCGCGGCGAAACACGCGTAACACCAGCTCGTCAAAGGGCACGTCAATATTGGCGGCGAAGTACGGGACGGTCCGGCTCGCGCAGAAACGCTCAATTGCTGACTGATAGTGCGCTACCGCTTCAGCGACTTTACGCAATAAGCCATCCGTTATCGTCACGTCACGCTCTTCTCCCGTCTCGCAGTCGTAAATGCGCACGTCACCCTTCAAGTCGGAAACAGCATCCCGAGGATCTACCAGGTGCAACACGTAAGGCTCAAACTTGTTGAACCGGAGAACGTTGATGCCGCGTTCGAAACCGGCGGGATCGTACAAATCGCTGATCAACACCGCCAACCCACGCCGCTTGTGCTGAGCTACGAATTTGGTGAGGCAAGCCTCAAGATCGGTGACCCCACTCGGCTGAAGCTGGCTCAAGAAGCGAAACACTTGCAAGATGCGGCCTTTGCCGCGCGTGGTGGGGAGTGTGCTCTTGATCTCGTCGCTCACGCCGACAATCGTGACCCGATCCAGGTTTGCCAGGCCCACATAAGCTAACGCCGCGCACAGCCGCCGCGCCTGATCGAACTTCCGCTCGTCGCGAAAGCCCATGGAGCTCGAACAATCCACCAACAAGTAGATGCTCAGATCTTCCTCTTCCTCGTACAAACGCACGAGTAGGCGTCCAAACCGCCGATAGGCATTCCAATCCACCGTACGAAAATCATCCCCGACCGTGTACTCACGATGATCCGCGAACTCGATGCCGCTGCCCTGCTTTTTGCTACGCCGTTCTGCGCGTTGGCGCCCAGCAAAAACACGCCGACTGACTAGCGCTAGCATTTCTAACTTACGCTGAAATTGCTCGTCAAATAGCCCAATCCCTGGCGCCTTGGAGCGCGCAGCTTCGCCACTTCTCGGCCTCCGGAAAAGCTCAAACAAGCCCATCGCTCTTAGGCGCTCTCAGGCAGCTGGCTGAGAATTTGTTCTATCACGGCGTCCGTGGTGACGCCTTCGGCTTCACCCTCGAAGTTGAGCAAAATCCGGTGCCGGAGCGCGAGCGGCGCCACGCTTCGAATGTCCTCGATACCTGGAGCGAAACGACCATCAAAGAGCGCTTGGATCTTGGCCCCGAGCAACATGGCTTGCAGCCCGCGCGGGGAGGCTCCCGTCCGCACGAAGCGTTGAACTTTGTCGAAAGCTTTCCCGGTCTGAACGTGGGTGGCCTGCAGCAGCCGCACTGCGTAGTCTTGAACGTGGCGCGCGACGGCCACTTGTCGCACCAGCTTCTGCATGCCAAGAATTTCCTCTCGCTCCAGCACAGCCTTCACCTCAGCTTCGTGGAGCGTCGTCGTGCGATCTACAATGCTGTGCAACTCTTCTCGAGAGGGAAATGTGACTGCAAGCTTGTAGAAAAAGCGATCCAGCTGCGCCTCGGGCAAGGGATAGGTGCCCTCCATTTCGAGGGGATTTTGGGTTGCCATCACCAGATAGGGTTCCTCGATTGTATACGTGGTGCGCCCGACCGTGACGCGGTGTTCTTGCATCGCTTCGAGGAGTGCGCTCTGGGTTTTGGGGGTGGCCCGATTCACCTCATCCGCCAATACAATGTGCGAAAAAATGGGCCCTTTGCGAAACTCAAAAACCTTTCCTGCATTCGCGGATTCATCAATCACGGTGGTGCCAATGATATCCGCGGGCATGAGATCGGGAGTGAATTGGATGCGCGAAAAATCAAGGCGCACGGCTTGCGCCAACGTGCGCACCAGCATCGTCTTCCCAAGCCCCGGAACGCCCTCTAGGAGTGCGTGAGAGCCAGCCAAGAGGCAAGCGATAACCCCATCCACCACCTCCTTCTGTCCGACGATCACACGCCCAATTTCCTGCCGGAGCGTCGCCACCTTAGTTTGAAAGTCCAGAACCTGTTGGGTCACACTCTGATTCTCGCTCATGATGCTTTCGTCTTTCATTCTCGGGGGCGAATTAACTGGAAATAGCGCCGAATGTAGAAACGGTAACCGGCCGGAACTTCATCCTTGCTGATCACGCTCTCGGCGACGGTTCGATAATCTGTGTAAACTTTACTGTAGCCGCGTCCGGTGAAACCGCGTTGCGCGGCGCCGTGGATCACTTCGGCGGACGCCGCGCCTTCGCCGGTATCTGCGGCCACGACGGAGACATCTTTGAACTTGCCATCGAGCTTCGTCGAATCCCCACGCAGACCCCCCGCATGGCCGGTACCGTATTCGGCGCCTTCGCTGCCTTCGCCCTGACCTGGCTTTTGCCCCTTTTGCCCCTTTTGCCCCCCGGGCGCGTCCGGCTTACCCGACCCACCGGGAATATCTATTCCCTCACCCGGTCCACCACGACTGAGCGTGATCGGACCCTTTGGTCCCTTACCGTTGGTTTCCCCGGGCTCACCCCCTTCAGCGGGAGCACCATTCCCACCGCGAGCGCGCTGACCAAAGCGGAGCAGGCGCTTCATCTGCTCCTTGCCGGCTTGCCCCTGCTGCCGGAGCAGTTCTCGGAGCTCCTCCAGGCGTTTCTTCAGCTGCTGCTTCTCTTGCTGCGAGGATTCACTTTGTGCTGTGCGATTCATCTGCTCGGCACCTTGCTCCAGATCCTTTGCCGAGAGCCCGGCCTCTTTCATCAACTTTTGCGCCGCTTCGGCGAGCTCCTTGTCGAGCCCCGCCAGGCCCTTGCCGGCGGCCGTAGCTTCTCGCTTCTCGCGATCCAGACGCTCGAGCTTTCTCTCTGTTTCCTTTTGTTCCTTTGCCTCTTGAGCTGAGAGCGGCTTCTGATCTTTCTTCTTATTTAGCAAACGCCGAGTTTGACTCAACAACTCTTGGCGTCTCGCTTCGATTCGTTCTAAGCGTTTCTGAGTTTGTTGGCTCGCCGCTTCAAGCGCTTTCTTGAGGCGTTCGAGGTCCGGTCGGTTGAGGGGCTGCTTTTGTTGGCGAACTTTTTCAGCCAGCTTCTTCAGCTCTTTTTCAGCATTCACCACATCATGCCGTTCGAGCGCCTCGCCCAAGGCTCGGCTTTGCTGGCTCGATTTCAGCTCCGACGCGCGGTCTTTCAGTGCCTGCTCAAACGCCGCTTTCTCCGCATCAGAGGCATCTGCCAGATCACGCTCCAGCGCGTCGAGTCGTCGAAATACTTCGTCGCGCGTTACCCGCTCACCCGCAATATCGAGCACCAGCTGATTGAAGCGTTGGATCGCCTGATTCACATCCGCCGCGTGCGGAGCTTCGGCAAGCCGTGCAGAAATCTCCTTAAAATACTCGACATCGTCAATGGCGAGAACGAGCGCTTGGCTGGCTTTGGGCGCTGCCCGCTCCGCTTCCCGCACCACACGCACTTCAAGCAGGCTTAGGCCCAGCAGACCGAAAAACAACACCACCACGAACGGCGTCTCGCGCGGAATGAGCCATGGCACAGCAAGGCTCGGCGACAACTCTGGCCCCACGCGCACGGCGTCCTGGATCGCCGCCTCCATGAACGGCGTGCGTTCAGAAAGTGGGAGCTCGGCAAAACTGAGGGCGTTGCCAACTCGCCCTTTTAGCTCGTGAAAGTGATCTAGCAAAAGCCCGCCCTCGCTCTGCCCCGCCCGGCGGAGCCACGCCCGTGCCGAGATCCCTAGCCAAGCGACCAACAATAAACTGCCGCCAAGCCAGAGCCACCCGCTTGACCCATCCGAACGATGCGCAACCTTGACGTACGTCAGGCCGATCGCCGCATACCCGAGCGGACCCGGAGCCCAACGAAAGGCGGTCGCAAAGAGCCGATTGAGGCGCGCCCGGGCCTGCGCGTTTCGGGCTTTTACGCGCAGAAGTGAAATTTGCTGGGGGCTTTTTCCCAATGCTTTGCTGGCTCCAAGAAGACGGGCCGCCCGCACCGAAGCGAACCTTAAGCTGACACGCGGGGCCGGAGGGACTTGGCCATGCTAGCGCGACCTTCCGCCGCTGACCCATCACCCATTCCGAAAATGTCGTTTGCCTCTCCCAAGCACGGCCAGATGGCGGTAGTTTCGGGGCAATTGAGCGGATTTTGTAAGAGCGAGGAAACGATGGTTGATTCAAAGACGGTGGTTTTGGTTGCAGACGACGAGCCCAGCACGCTCGCCATGGTTTCGGCGCACTTGCGGACCAAGGGCTTCCGTGTGCTCGAGGCCACAGACGGCGATCAGGCTTGGGAGCTGGCGCACGAGCACTTGCCTGACCTGATTGTGCTCGACGTGATGATGCCGGGAATGAGCGGCTGGGAAGTTTGCCGCAAGATCCGCGAAGCTGTTTCGCTCGCGCACGCTGGCGTTATCATACTGACCGGTATCGGCGATACGTTGAACGAGATGACATCACCGCTCTATGGCGCGGACGCCTACGTCGACAAGCCCTTTGAATTCAATGATCTCGATCGCAAAATCGAAGACACGCTCGCTCGTCGGCGTGAGGGAGCACTCGGCCGCGCAGACTTCGATAACGAAACTGAAGACGCCGGCGCCGCTTCAGGCCCCGGGCTCGCCAAAGCGAAAGGCTCCAAGCGTGGCCCCCGACAACGGAAGGCCGAAGCTGCACAGACTGAGCTCAGTTTCATCACGAGTGCGGCGCCGTTTATGCAAACCATAAAAAGCGCAAAAAAAGCCGCCCCGAAGGCTGCGAAAGCCCCCGCAAAGCCCACGGCGAAGCCTGCCAAGGTTGCAGCCAAGGCGGTGAAACCTGTCGCCAAGCCTGCCAAGGTTGCAGCCAAGGCGGTGAAACCTGTCGCCAAAGAAAAAGAGCCCGCTCCTCAATCCAAGAAGCCAGCCAAGCTCGCTAAGCCTGCTCCCAAATCCAAGAAGACCGCCAAG
>Ga0105048_10004101_pt1 | contig 23823 bp, 18 predicted proteins | sample MAT05_FD_78382 | JGI IMG/M metagenome (GOLD analysis project Ga0105048, IMG submission 78382) | Freshwater microbial communities from Lake Fryxell liftoff mats and glacier meltwater in Antarctica - MAT-05 | ecosystem: Environmental > Aquatic > Freshwater > Ice > Liftoff microbial mat | place... | reverse complement strand
TTTAAAAGCAGTGTAAAACAGATTGCCAGGCAGCATGGGATCATCGCCAGCTTCATGGCTAAGTTTAATGAGAACCTGCCGGGTTGCAGTGGACATGTTCACCAGAGTTTGTGGAGCAGCACCAAAAATCAGAACCTTTTTTACGATGCCAAATCCTCCAACCTAATTAGTGCTTTAATGCAGCAATATATTGCCGGGCAATTGTATTGTATGCCTTTTATTCTGCCCATGTTTGCACCTACCGTAAACAGTTTTAAGCGTTTGGTGGAAGGTGCCTGGGCGCCCACGACCTTAACATGGGGTATTGATAACCGTACTACTGCATTACGGGCATTGCCCGGGAGCAATACAGCCACAAGATTAGAAACAAGGGTAGTGGGTAGTGACAGCAACCCTTACTTAGCAATGGCAGCCTGCCTTGCCAGCGGACTGTATGGAATAAAGAATAAGCTGAAATTAAAAACACAACCGACAACAGGAAATGGGTACACCGACATAAAAAATGGTGTGCTGCCGAAAAATTTATGGGAAGCAACCCAGGCAATGAAGACATCTGCCATTGCAACAGAATTATTTGGCGCTGCCTTTACAGAACACTTTTCTGCCACCAGGGAATGGGAGTGGAGACAGTACATGAAAGTGGTGACCGATTGGGAATTAAAAAGGTATTTGGAGATTATTTAGAAAGTCGGAGGTTTAGAGTAGAAGGTTGAAGGTTGTTGAAAAGTTGAAAAGTTGAAAATGTTGAAAGTTGAATAATTGGAGTGAGTGAGTGAATCACCAAATAGTGGCTAAAGAAGAGTGCATTCCAAATTGTTGCTGCCGCAAGTGGTTTGTGAAAACACAAACCAAGGCTCAGTGTTGGCAGGTTGAAGAACAAATACTGTTTGAGGGATTGTTCAGTTTAATTCCAATGAAGATGTGGAAGATTTAATATTCAGATATATTTGGAAGTGCCGCTTCCTCGCCTTGAGGAGAGGGAGTAGGAGGGTGAGGTTGAAAGAGGAAAGAGAACGGACTTGATGAGTAAAGAAAAAATGAACAAGGGTGCAACGCCCATGAAGTTTAGTAATGATAAAATGCCCGTAACAAAAAAAATATTTATGACTGACTTTACTATAATAAGACAATATAATTTCCCCACCACCATTCGTTTTGGGGCGGGCGTCATCAACGAACTGCCCGGCCATTTGGCAGCCAATGGATTGAGCAAACCATTATTAGTAACTGATCCAATGGTAAACGGGTTGGATTTTTTTATCAATATTAAAAACAGCCTTACCGTAAAATCCTTTTCAGTACAAATTTTTTCGGCTATACACAAGAACCCTGTAAAGAGTGACGTGCTGAAGGGGGGCGATGTTTTTAAAGCAACAAACAGGGATTGCATCATCGGCATTGGTGGTGGTGCGGCAATGGATGTAGCACGGGCCATTGCATTGAGGGCAAATCACCACCGTGACTTATTTGATTATGATGACCTGGTTGGTGGCGACCAGTATGTGACACATTCCGTTCCATATTTTATCACCGTGCCAACCACCAGCGGAACTGGCAGCGAAGTAGGAAGAAGTGCTATTATTTCAGAAGATGATACCCACCGCAAACGGATTTTATTTTCACCCAAATTATTGGCTAAAATGGTTTTTGCGGATCCAATGCTAACGATGGAACTGCCTTCTTTTGTAACGGCTGCTACCGGCATGGATGCGTTGACGCACAATATGGAGGCCTTTATAGCAAAGGGTTTTCATCCAATGGCAGATGGTATTGCACTCGAAGGTATCCGGCTCATCAATGAATCAATTGTTACGGCAACCAACGGGCCCGACCTGGAAAGCAGGAGTAAAATGATGATCGCCTCGCTGATGGGTGCGGTGGCTTTCCAGAAAGGACTGGGAGTGGTGCACTCGTTGGCACACCCTTTGTCTTCGTTGCTGGATACACATCATGGATTGGCCAATGCCGTAAATCTTCCATACGGTATGCGGTTCAATGCACCTGGTTTGGAAGCGCAGTTCAGGAGGATTGCCAGTGCCATGGAATTGACAGCAGCAACAGGCGAAGCAGTAGTGGACCATCTGTTTAAACTCAATCAGCAATTGGGCTTACCCACAAAACTAAGCGATATCGGTGTAAAGGCAGAACACATTGAAACCTTGTCAGACCTGGCTTTTGCAGATTTTTGTCATCCCAATAACCCGAAGCCAGTAACAAGAGACAATTTTAAACAACTATATACAGGAGCTTTATAACATGCATCCAAAATTAAAAATAGGGATCACTGATTGTAAAAAATATAAAAATTACGAGCACTGGCTGCTGAATGCACCGCAGGGAGTGAAAGTGATTCAGTTGAGTTATCATCAGAACAACCTGGAGGATGTGGACCAGTGCGATGGCATCGTATTGAGTGGCGGCGAAGATGTGCATCCGGACCGGTATAAAAGGCCCGACCTGGTGCAGCACCTGAATGAGCACAATATCAACATCACCCGGGATGATTTTGAATGGCAGGTAGTAAAAAGAAGCATTGAACTAAGGAAACCCATATTGGGTATATGCCGGGGATTACAACTGATGAATGTTTACCTCGGTGGCAGCCTGATTCATGATATACCTTCAATAAAAGATTTTCATGGCCATGGATCAAAAGAAAATAACGACGGCAGGCATGCTATTCATGTAACAGAAAGTTCATTACTTCACACCGTCACACAAAATACCGCTGGGGAAATTAATTCGGCCCATCACCAGGCGGTAGAAAAATATGCCGATGAACTGGTTGTTACTGCAACCTCCGACCCCGGAATCGTGGAGGCAATGGAATGGGCAGCACCTGCGGGCAAACCCTGGCTGTTGCTGGTGCAGTGGCATCCAGAGCGAATGCCTGACCAGGAGAATCCCTTTGCATCCGGTATCCGTTCCGCATTTCTTCATCAACTAGCCGAACAGAAATAATCATGCAGATCATTAACCCAGCGACAGAAGAAATTATTACCTCGGTAACTGAAGATACAGCAGCAACTGTCAATCATAAGTTTGAACTGTTGAGGGAAGGTCAGCGGTTGTGGGCTGCCGTTAGTATGGAAAAAAGGATCGAAGCAATCTCAAGGTTTTATGAATTGCTGGATACAGAGAAAGATGAACTGGCGCTTACGTTAACCAGTGAAATGGGCAAGCCCCTTCAACAATCGTACAACGAACTAAACGGTGCAAGGAACCGCATTACATATTTCATCGGTCATGCTGCCAAATATTTGGCTGACGAATGGATTACTGCCGAAGGTGCCACCAGGGAAAAAATTGTGTACGAGCCATTGGGTGTCGTCGCCAATATCTCTGCCTGGAATTATCCTTACCTGGTTGGCGTAAATGTTTTTATCCCGGCTCTACTTGCAGGCAATGCAGTATTATATAAGCCATCAGAGTACACAACAATGACGGGTTTGCTCATCCAAAAGTTGCTCTGCAAAGCGGGTATACCGGGCAATTGTTTTGAAATTATTATTGGCAAAGCAAACGTGGGTGAACTTTTGCTGCAACTACCATTGAACGGATATTTCTTTACCGGGAGTTATCAAACAGGAAAATATATTGCCGAAGCCGTGGCTTATAAGCTGGTTCCCTGCCAGTTGGAGTTGGGTGGTAAAGATCCTTTATATGTGATGGATGATGTGGCGGACATCCGCAAAACTGCTGCTGATGTACTGGAAGGTGTGGTGTACAACAGCGGGCAGAGCTGTTGTGCAGTAGAAAGGGTATATGTACAGGAAAAAATATTTGATGCCTTTGTTCAGGCGTATGTGGAACAGTGTAAGCAATTGGTAACAGGTAACCCATTACAAAAAGGAATAGATATTGGCCCGCTTGCAAGGAAAGAACAACCGGCATTCTTGCTATCGCAAATCAATGATGCTGTAGAAAAAGGGGCTTTGTTGTTGTGTGGCGGCAATGCCGTTGGTTCAAATGGATATTTTGTTGAGCCAGCGGTTTTAATCAATGTAAACCATTCTATGCTGTTAATGACCGAAGAATCGTTTGGACCTGTAATTGGGATACAAAAGGTGAAGGATGATGCAGAAGCCATTGCCCTGATGCAGGATACCGCATACGGACTTACTGCGGCAGTATATTCTACAAGTTATGAGCGGGCTGAACTTGTTATGCAGCAAATGAATACCGGCACGGTGTATTGGAATTGCTGCGACCGGGTGAGTGCTGCCTTACCATGGAGTGGCAGGAAACACTCAGGGCTGGGCACTACACTTTCTTACCAGGGTATCCGGGTTTTTGTACAGCCAAAAGCTTATCATACCAGGGGATAAACCTCCAAAAGAATAGTAAGCAGTTTATTGGGCTAAAGAATAGCAATGGTAGTAGCCAGCGTATGACTTTCACCAGGGGCCAGTGGTATCATATCAATACCCGGGTAGGCATTGGCAGGTTCGGCACACACAAATGTTTGATAGCCATCCGGTGCCATATCACCCATTGTTCCTGCAATGGCTTCGCCCGGGTTCCATATCACAGTTACTTTGCTGCCGGTTTTGGCAACTTCGATTTTCCTGTGATAACCAGGATCATGAATTACGCAGTCAGACAGGTGATTAACATAGCGCCTGTTCGTCTCCCCGGTAAACTGTAAACTTCCGGCATCTTGCACTTTTAGATCCATTTCAAAGCCTTCAAAGTAGGTAGCCTCATAGAGGCCTTCGATGCCGATAGCTGCAATATCACTGATGTTAAAGTAAGTGTGCAGTGCGTCTGAGTATTCAAAAGGTTGCTCACCTGTATTAGTAACGGTGAGTTTAACTTCCAGCGTTTTCCCAACAATAAAATCAATCACTGCATGAAATGCAAAAGGCCAGTATTGTAAGGAACCGGCGGTTTCTCTCAGTTCAAGGGAAACGAGTGTGGAACTATCTTCGTTTATTGTCACCTCGTTTACGTCCCAATTCTCCAAACGGGCAAAACCATGCTGTGGTTTTGATTTTTCTTCCGGGTGTGGGCCAAACCATGGAAAGCAAATGGGTATGCCACCCCTGATCGCTTTGCCATTTTCAAAAATTGATCTCTCACTCATCCATAAAATATCCTTTTGTCCTGCAGGGACAAAACTGATTGCATGGCCCCCATACAACGAGATGATTGCGGATGCATACTTATTGGAAAGTGCAAGCATGGTTAGACCACCGTTGCCGGAATAAAAGCGGGCTCCTTTTTCAATTCCAAATTTTTCGTTTATTAATTCAACTGTCATAAAAGGATATTAAGTGGAGTTTTACACAATGGTTGATGCACCCCAAAGATGCAGTTTTGTTTTGATGCCTGGTGGGTTTATACACAATTTATTCAAACACATCTGCGGGAAACCACCGGCGAACAAACTAATCATATAATTATTTTAACTTGTAGCAAATTTTAAAAGAAACTATTATGAAAAATTTTTTTATTGCAGCCTGTTTAATGTTGGGCTTTGCCAGTTTTGCAACCGCACAGGAGTCTGCCAGGAAGAAGCCTGCGAGTACAAAATTGCAAAAATCAAAACCGGCCGTTGCTGCTGCGCCGGCAGTAGATGCGGCGGCTCCTGTAAAAGCTGACGGTACTTTAGATAAAAGATACAAAGTAAACAAAGCAACGGCTGCAGGGCCATTGAAGGCAGATGGTACACCCGACAAACGCTACAAGGCTAACAAAAATATCAAAAAAAAGAAACCGGAATAAGAGATCGTAATTAAAGAATGCCCTGCTGCTGCAGCGGGGTATTGTTGTTTCCGGTGATGTCTGTATCAGCCTGGAGGATTTTAAAGGCATTTCCTAACTGCTCTGTGATATCACCCGCTATCATAGCTTCTTCCGAATATTTTTCTGCTGCAAGGTCTCCGGCCAGGCCGTGTAAATAAACGCCAATTAAACAGGCATCTTTTTGCGAATAGCCTTGCGCAAGTAAACCTGTAATGATTCCTGTGAGCACATCTCCACTGCCAGCGGTGGCCATACCGCTGTTGCCGGTGGTATTAAAATAACCGGCTCCATCCGGGCAGGCCACCAAACTGTTGCGCCCCTTTACAATAATGTAACAGTTATGCTGCGCTGCTTTTTCCATCGCCAGTTGTATGCGTTCCAAATCGGTATTCGTTTTTCCGAACAGCCTTTCAAATTCGCCGGGATGTGGGGTTAATACCGCCGGTTTGTTTTTCCTTTGAGCAAGCAGTTTAATTAAAGGATTCAGTAACTGCAGGCCGGAAGCATCTATCACCAGTGGCCCTTTCCAGCCAGACAGGATAATTTTCAGCAGGGTTGAATTGGTGTCACATACCTCCAGGCCGGGTCCAATGCCGATAGCAGCTTTCTTTTTAGTAATGATGGTAAAATCATGTTCAGCAGTTACCAGTGCCTCCGGAACTGCGGTGTGAATGATCGCTGCTGCATTGCTGGTTGTATGCACTGTTACCAGACCTGCCCCACTCCGCAGGCATGCTTTGGCGCAAAGTACTGCAGCGCCCATCATATTGGTGCTGCCGGCATACAACAAAGCATGCCCGAAAGTATATTTATGGGTATATTTTTTTCGTGGTTTGTAAATGGAGCCGGCAAGCTTTTTATCAATAGTAGAGAAGATGCATTTGGTATTTTGATAAAAATCGTTGTGCAAACCAATATCAAGGAGGTGGATATCCCCGGTACAGGCTTCATTTTCAGCAAACATAAAAGCCAGTTTGTATGTTTGGAAGCTAAGTGTGTGCGATGCTTTTATAACCGTATTACCCTGCGAAGTATTATCAGCAAAAAGTCCGCTGGGCATGTCAATGCTGATCACGTTGTTCCCTGATGTATTGATATGCTGTACTAACTTTTCGGCTAAACCCTGTAGTGGCTTACCTAACCCGGTTCCAAAAAGGGCGTCAATCACAATACTGTTGGATGATATTGAAGGAAAATCTTTGCCTGTGGCAATTTCATTAATTGCTATATTCAATGCACTCAGCCTGTTTAGATTGGCAGTGCAGTCGGCTGTTCTTTTATCGCTTGGTATAATATAAACCCTTACTTTCCTTTTTGCTTCCTGCAGCATTCTTGCAATCGCTAATCCGTCACCGCCATTATTTCCGTTGCCACAGAAAATTAAGAATGTGCTGGTAAGGTCAACGTTTTTTGCAATCCATTCAAAACAGGCTGCAGCAGCCCTTTCCATTAAATTGAGTGAAGTGATTTTTTCATGGGTGATGCTGTACTGATCCCATTGCCTTATTTGTTCCACCGGGAATATTTTCATTCTTTAAATGTACAAAAAGAATGTCCGCCTAAAATGAAATTACCGGTAAACCGTTGGATGCGTCATTTTTAAATGGGATGAAAAAAATACAAAAGGACGATATCTTAGAATAAAACAAGGATAATTGGGTGAATAAGCTGCGTAGGAGCGGCATGTAAAAAACATATCGCTGCTACGGAGTTAATTAAAAATGCAAAAAATCTATGTTGATCCTACTGATATTAGTTCCAGTGGAGCTATAAAAAATAACTCCGCCACTGGGTTAATTGTAACCTTTGGTTGGATATTAAAAAGTGAACCTGGCAGAAAGTCCAAGCCCGGATGATTCAAAACGAATCGTATTGATGAGGTTCAGTTCCGGTTTCCAATCTAAAGATATATTGAGCGGGATCTCGTCAAATTTATAATCGAGGCCAAGGATACCGGCACCTCCAACAAATGTGGTGCTGCTGCGGAAAGCGATATAAGCACCGGCTCCCGCAAACCACTGCAAATTATCTACCGCTTCTATAGGGAAATGTAATTCGTATAAACCACAAATACCAAGACCGTTGTTCAGGCCAATAATACCTTCGACCGCAGATTTTTCGTTTAAAAAATGTTTGATGCTAAGCCCTGCAGTTACATAAGCAGAATTGGGGCCAAGGCGGATTCCTGCTGCAGTTTTGTAATCCTGTGCTTTTGACGACAATGCAATCATGCAAATGAGGCAGAAAAATAACCCGGATTTCTTCATTGTTTACAGTTTAATTGTTTAAAAGGTTGCAAATGTTTTTTGAAATTATAGATTCGTTTGTTTCTGGATAAAAAAATTGCGTTAAAGTAAATGAAAATTTAGTGCAACCGGCATACAGTACCGGTGCCGGATATGTTATTCAAATAATTCCAGTTTGTTTTTTGGCCGCCTGGAATCAAGCCATATAAATTTAACGAGGAATTTTTGATCTTCCGGTATCTTGCTCATTGGGTACATGGTTCCATCCACATCATTGATCACTTTTACTTTGTTCACCGCTTTATCAACGAAATAGATATCTATCACATCTCCTTTACAGCGGTTCATTCCGGTAAAGGCACTGTCTTCATCCCGTGGATAAAAAACACTTTCTGCCGGCGAGCCTTTCACCCTCATATAATCCAGGGCTCCATCTTTAAAATACCCGTTTAATGTACGGCCGCCTATTTGGTTATACATCCGGGTGTTTATTTCATTGATGATAATGCCGTTATTAAAAACATATATCCTTTCTGCTTTTTTATTTTTGGTGTACAGGTTAATGGTATCACCTGCTATCTGCGATTTATTGCTAAACACCAGCGGATCTTTATATAACCGGAATATCGAATCCGCCGAAGAGTAGAAAAGGCTGTCGCATACCGCTTGCAGCGAATCATTGAATATCCTTACATGATGAAAAGCCTGGAAATAGCGGATAGCTGTATCCGAAGCGATATTGATAGTGGTATCTTTTGCCAGTTTTTTACTGGTGCTGTCTATCTGCTCTTTTGCTGTTTGGTCCTGGGCAACTGCGATCGTTGTATCTAACCTGGTAAGGGTATCAATAATAGCAAAACTGGTATCATTTTTTGTGAAAACAGTATCAACAGCTTTGTCTTCTTTGACCGCGGCAACATTAATTGAATCTTTTGTTGCAATTTTCCCCGCTGTGCTATCTGCAGGCACAATTGTATTTCCAGCTTCATCCACCACTACAGTTGTTGTAAGCGTATCAGTTTTTATCAATGCTATTTCTCCCTTGGGCCCCCTTTTTTCTATTCCGGAATATAAAGTATCTGCTGCAATAAAAGTACTGTCATTGCCCTCTCCTTTAAAAATCAACACCGGCTTACGGGTGGCTAAAAAGGAGCTGTTGTTTTCATTCAGGTAAATTTGATTTCCCGTAATGGTATAGCCGTTTACGCTGTCCCTGATCACAGCATTGCCTTCTAACTGTGCAATACCAGTTACTTTATCATAAGCGCTAACGTCAGATACATAGGTACGGGTACTATCTTTAAATATAGTGCGGTTACCAAAAAAAGCTTTGCCGTTCTTAAGATCATACGTTCCGTTACGGGTATAAATGTCGGCACCATCCTTGGTTTTGATATGCGTTTGTGTTATAAAAGTTGCTACCTGTGTTTGTGTGTTGTAAAGGAGGCTATCACTGCGAATGTCATATTGAGGATCAACCAGGTGAACATTCTTTTTAAAATAAACATCTTTGGTGTCAGCGTAATACACACCTTCCTCACTGGTGAGAATCGTTTTACCGTTTACCACCCGGCCACCTTTTTTATATTTAGCAATATTGGTCTTCAGATCGTATTCTAATTCCTGGGTGTATAAAATTCCTTTCTTATCAGTAAGCCGCACATCTTTTTTAAGGTAAGCGATCCGGTCTTGTCCCACATATTTCAGGTACTGGGCGTAGGTATGTATGCTGTCCTGCTGGTTAATGTGGATATTGCCAAAAGCTTCCATTATATTGGTTCGCTTATTTACCGCAGCACTGTCGCAGTTAAAAAGCGTAAGTCCTTCCTGCATCACCACGCTGCCTGCAATTGTTTGTAAACTGGTGCTGTCGTCAACCAGTTTTTCCCTCATGCTGTTGCCCCGTAAAATTTGTATCAGCCTGATGGTATCTGATGAAGGGGGAGGTGGGGTTACCACCTGTGCTATAACAGCCCCGCTTGTTGTAAACAATACGAGAACGAGAAATAAAAACCTTGAAATAATGATGGAGCTCAATTCAAATAGTTTGGTGCCGCTGCAATTTCTTCTTTTTATTGGTAAACGAAATCACAAAAATTGACGTAGCTGATTTATCATGGCCGGCATGGAATGCTATTCATTGCCGGGCGGTTGAATAATTTATAATTTACAGCAATTATATTTCACCTGCAACACAGTTATTTATCCAGGTAAGGAGCGTTGATGGTGTCTGGTAACGGCACCATTAACGGCCCGGTTTTGTCTTTTTTGCCAAATACAGAAATGTTGACATACCTTTTTGGGTGCAGTCGTACATCATCCAGCAGCAGGTTAATTTTGTTGGATGTTGCATTCAGGTTGTTGTACAATTTCGTGTCGTTCATCAGCAACCCAAGTGAGCCTTTGTCGCTGTTTACTTTTTCAACAATACTTTTTAATTCTGTAATGGATCCATTTAATGCAGTCAGTGTTTTCTCGACATCCAGTTTGGCAAACTTTTCTGAGGTGGTTTGCACATTGGTCATCGTTTGGGTAAACTTATCATTGTTGTCTTTTAAAGTGCCGGTAAATGAATTTAAATTTTCCATTGTTTTTGCAATGGAACCGGTCTGGGTATTCAGCATGGTCTGCAGCGATGCAGACGATACCGCAAGGGCCGCCGTTGTTCTGTTGAGGTTATCCATCACGCCCTTAATATTATTTTTTGTGTTAGGGTCAAATACACTGTTTACTGTACCCAGTAAAGTATCTAATGTTTTTACCGCTTTGGTTACCTGGTATAAAACGGGGTCAAGCTTCTTCATGGCATCACCCAAAAAGTCGGCGGGGGCAACCGTTTTGATGGTATCACCATTTTTTTTGTAGGAGTTGCTGTTACCCAGTTTTAAATCAAGTTGTACATTGCCGAGCAGCGATTTGGTGATCACAGCATACGCATCTTCCGGTATGTTCACATCTTCTTTCATGTTAATGGTTACGGCTATCCGGCGCATGTCTTTTCCGCCATCAGTTTTGTAAATCGTGCCCACTTCTTTACCATTGATCACTACCGGGTTGCCTACAGCCAGGCCCTGGATATCATCGAACACAGCACTGTAGCGGGTGTCTTTGCCAGTTAGGCTTTTTCCTTTTAAAAAATTCACGCCTAATATAAGCATCACAATAGCAATTGCTGTAAGGGAACCCACTTTAGTTTCGTTAGAGATGGTCATTTGTAATTAAATTGATAATGGTCAAAATTAAGGGATTAATTTTTTTCGCATAGGGCAAAGTGAAAATGAGTGCGGCAATGCAGGTTAATGAACCAATAAAGGGCCAATACCTGCTGTTGTGATGAAGGAATAACCTGGATACTGATGAGTAAATCTTTTGTCACCACCGGTAGTTTTTTATTGTAGCACCATTGTGTTGATCCCTGGCTTGGCCGAAGGGTTACCCTGCTGCACAAATTACTCATTGGCATCATCCATCCACACATTGGAAAGAGTGGGCCTACAGGTTATTTTTTGAAAAGATTACGACACCGTTTTTTTTAGCATCTGCAGCAATCCTTACTTCGGTGCGGTTGCTGGTTTCAGTTACTATCATCAGTGCCGTATTGGGTGGTATATCGCCTTCGTTTTCTGCATAAATCAGCAATTCGTTCTCTGTTTTGGAAGGATCGGTAGCAAGATTGAAACTTAGCGGTTTATCGGTGAGTTTTTTATTTTCAACAAGTAATTTGCCATTGTAATAGACTGTTACGATGTCGCCGTCTATATCTCCATCATCGTACAGGTCGACTTTAAAAGTTGACTGGCTCACAGTAATTTTCTTCAATATGTTTTTGCTCCGCACACTATACCTCGGAGCGGTGGCTTCAGTCAGAATTTTCTTTTCTTCTGATTTTGTTTCAGCCGGGATAGCTGTATTGATTGTACCACTCTCCAGTTGTTCTTTATACTTTTTCACCGCCCTGGCGATACATTCTGCCAGTTCCTGCTGCCCTCTGTCACTGTTGAGGTAACGTTCATCATCATGGTTGGTTATAAAGCCTGTTTCCACCAGTATGGCAGGCATATTGGTGGCCTGCAACACCCAGATTCCTTTCTGGCGTTGATAAGTGCCGTTTGCAGGCCGGTCTGTTTTATCCACCTCTTCGTTTACCAGGGTAGCCAGCCGGATACTTTTTTGCTGGTATCTTTCCGCATGTATTTTGCCCATCATCCTGTATTCCGGTTCACTGAAGTCAATTTTGTTATAAGCACTATCAACGTCATCTTCATTATTCATCAACGCCTTTTCTTTATCCCCGGTTTTATGGGCGGCAAATAACCATACACTGGTACCGCTTCTTTTGCTGCCGATTTTATAGTATTCATATACCGGAACCACGGTAGTATAAGGATGGGAAACTTTCTTTTTCTTCTTTCCTTTGCCGGTGTAGGTATACCTGTACCGGGTTTCCACCCGGGTGCTGATCTGCCGCTTGCCGGTCTGCAGGTCCACCGCATCTGCATGGATACACACAAAAAGGTCCCCTTTATTTTCGTTTGCAATAGATGCTTTTTCTGGAGGAGATTGATAAATATCACTGGTACGGGTTGGTACCACTTTTACATCCGGTAGCTGTTTTTTTAATTCCGCCACCAATTTATTGCTGATAGCGAGCGTGATATTTTTTTCATAAGAGCCAAGGCCGCCTTCATAACTGCCATGGGCTCCATAATCTTTCCCGCCATGTCCTGCATCCACAATAATTGTTCTTACCGGTTTGGGGGTTTGTGCATGAAGGGCCCCCGTAAAAAAGAGAAAATGGAATAAGAGCAGGATACAAAATTTTATTTTGAACATATCAGAAAAGGATTTACCTGGGGTTAGTATTTTTTATAAGGTTTTATTCACAAATAGTTGCAGGTAATATCTTTATTTTTGCTGCAACTGCAAATGAATAACATTCTCAAAGGTAAGGCAAAATATATTTCAGCATTCATCGTAATGGCGGTCGTAATAGCGGTAACGGCTGGCGCTGCTGATAAATTGCATTTACCGGGTCAATTTTACAAAACTTTAACTGCTGATACCATACCTGTTCCAGCCAGGGCCAGGATCATACCATTACAAAAAATAAAACTCCCGCCTGTTGATTCATTGATGAAAGATACATTGCCGGTAAAAGCGACCACCGACACTGGTATGATTTCATCTCAACAAAAAATAGACACGTTCAATATTAAAGTTTCGAAAGATACACTGGATGCTCCTGTTTTTTATCATGCAGATGACTCGATGGTAATGGATGTGCCAACCGGTAAAATTACCTTGTACGGAAAGCAATCCACCACCAAATACCAGGATAATGAACTAACAGCACCGGGTATCACATTCGACCAAAAGAACAACCTGGTAACAGCCAGTTTTTTAAAAGACAGTGCCGGCAATGTAATCGCTTCTCCCACATTTAAGCAGGGCGAATTGCTTACGGTCAGCGACAGCCTTGCTTTCAATATGAAAACAGGGAAGGGGCTTACCAAAGGTACTTATACAAAACAGGGCGAAATGTATGTGTATGGCGAACGGATCAAAAAGGTGGATTCAAATTCGTTTTTCGCTTACCAGGCAAGGATCACTACCTGTAATCTGGATACCCCGCATTTTGCATTTGTAAGTAAAAAAATAAAATTCATTAATCAGAAATTTGCAGTCACTGGCCCTGTACATCCTGAGTTTGAAGGTATCCCCATCCCCATTATATTACCGTTCGGAATCTATCCAATGTACCAGGGAAGGCATTCTGGATTGATAGCCCCCAACTTTACGTCCAATGCCCAGTATGGACTTGCGCTGGAGGGACTGGGTTATTATAAAGTGATTAATGATAACTGGGACGTAACCGGGAGAGGTACCTTTTACAGCTATGGGGGCTACACCTTACAGGTAGCCCCAAGGTACTACAAGCGATATCAATACCAGGGCAATTTTATACTGGATTTTCAACACATCAAGCTAAACTTTAAAGGCGACCCCGATTATTCTGTTGGCAACACGTATAAAATAAGATGGACACACAACGCCGACAGCAAAGCCAGGCCCGGTGTTACTTTTGGCGCCAATGTAGATATCAGCAGCAGCAAGTTTAACCAGTTTGTATCCAGCAGCCCGGTTACAAACTTTAATAATATCCTCACATCGTCCATCAGCTACGCCAAGGTATGGAAAGACAAGCCCTTCAACATAAACGTATTGGCCAACCATACTCAAAACACGGTGCTCAGAACAATCAATATTACTCTTCCCAATATTGCCTTTAATATGAATACGGTGTATCCTTTCAGGAGAAAGGAAGCAGCGGGTACTTTAAAATGGTATGAGAATATTGGGGTGGCCTTAAACAGCAATGCACAAAACCAGACTAATTTTTCTGATGATACGGCCGTAGACAAGCGGCCCGTAATCACACAGATAAGAAGTAACCTGTTATGGGGTATTCGTCACAGTGTGCCCATCACGTTATCCCTGCCTCCACTGGGCCCTGTGCAGGTTTCGCCGGGTATTTCGTACAACGAAACATGGTACCAGAAAAAAACAATTTACAGTTGGGATGTAGCCAACAAAAAATTAGACACCAATATCAGCAAGGGTTTTTATACTGCAAGGGAGATGTCATTCAGCCTGGGAGCTACCAGCAGGATATTTGGTATGTACACCTTTAAAAAAGATTCAAAGGTAAAAGCGATCCGTCATGAAGTGAGGCCCAGCATCAGTGTTAGTTACAAACCTGATATCAACAAATATGCTTATTACAATACCCAAATTGACACGTTTAACCGCATTGCACGTTTTTCTTATTTTAGGGATAACCTCAATGGCGCTTACAGTGAAGGGGAGTTTGGGGGATTAAGTTTCGGTATTGATAATAATCTCCAGATGAAAGTGAGGAATAAAAAGGATACTGCCGAAGGCGCAGACAAAAAAGTAACCCTGATTGACAGGCTTAGTATCAACAGCAGTTATAATTTTTTAAGGGATAGTTTTCAGTTGTCTCCTATATCATTGAGTGCAGGTACGAATTTGTTCGACAAGATCAATATCACGGCCCAGGCCACACTCGATCCTTACCAGTATGACAGTAATGGGCGGTCGGTAAACAGGCTGGTATGGAAGGACAAATTATTTACATTGGGCCGTATGGCAAATGCCAGTATTTCTATATCCAGCAGTTTTCAGGGAGGAGATAAAGCAAAGAGTGCTCAAAATAAGCAGGCACTGAGCAACGCTATTAATCCATATACCGGTATGCGGTTAACAGAAGAACAGGAAGAGGCGGCCTACATCAGCAATAACCCGGCAGAGTACACTGATTTCAGTATTCCCTGGTCCATCAATTTTGGCTACTCTCTCCGGTTTAACCAGGTATTTAACAGGATCGAAAAAAAATATGGCACCACGATCAATTCCGATATCAACCTCAATGGCAGCATCCGGCTCACAGAAAAATGGCAGATCGGGCTTACCAGTGTTTATAATTTTACTACCAATCAGGTAGGCTACGTATCCCTGTCCATTGCAAGGGAAATGCACTGCTGGCAAATGTCTATTAATATTGCACCGGTGGGAATTCAGAAATTTTTCAATATTACCATCAGCCCCAAATCTGCTTTGCTTAGGGATATAAAAGTAAATCGTACCCGCTATTTTTATGACCTGTAACAAATCAGCGGTTGGATGATTTTTAACCGCTGACGAAATGTATCAACAGCAGGCTGTAAAAATTGTATGCTGCCGCCGTGGATGCAGGCAGGATTTTTTTTCAACAATTTATTTTATGCAAATGCTACAACAAAATTAAGTGCAGCGATGATGAAGCAGGTGATTGATATCTTAAGGTGCCCCGTTACCAGGAGTAAACTCACCATGGTGGTGATGAAGGAAGCCGTGAAGGAATTGGATGGTAAAAAGGATACGGTAATTGAAGAAGCGGTGCTGTATGCGGCAAAGGACTGGTTTTACCCGGTAATAAATGGTGTGCCCCGGCTGAATGTGGAATCTTTCCTGGAGTATGCTGTTTTCCTGCGCAGCCATCTTCCAGCATATGATCAATTAAAAGAAAACATATTGCGGCAGCATGGCGAATTGGTAAGCTATGTGATGAAAAAAAATAAGCGTACCAAAGAAAGTTTTTCAAAAGAATGGAAAGTGTACGACTACAATAAAGACAAAACATGGAATGCGGATAATGATTCCATGCTCAGCAGGTTTTTGACAGAAACGGATGAGACCATTGACTTACTAAAAGGGAAAATTATTTTTGATGCTGGTTGCGGCAACGGTCAACTGAACCTGTTGCTGGGTGCTAATGGGATTATGAATGTGGCCATGGATTTTGGCAGCAGTATCGAAGAAGCTTATTCCAGGAACAACTATTCCACGGTTCATTTCATACAGGGTGATGTACAGTTTCCGCCGGTTGCATTTAATTATTTTGACATGGTACATTGCAGCGGCGTTTTGATCCACACCAATAACACGGAGTTGTCTTTTTCCTGCATAGAGCAAACCGTAAAGCCGGGTGGCAAACTGAGTGTGTGGGTTTATCATCGCCGGAAAGATTTCATCCATAACCTTTTTAACCGCATCCGTGCGGTTAGTTCCAAACTTCCACTTTCACTGCAATATTATCTGTATTGGGTTACTATATTTCCTGCCAGTTTCTGTGTGAAGAAATTAAAGGGTAATAAGCAAAACGCCAGGGAGATGATGGTGGATATTTTAGATTGGTTTACACCCGAGTTCCGCTGGGAGCATGGTCATTCGGAAGTGGCGGCCTGGTTTTATAAACGGCAGTACAGGAATGTTAAAATAACTACCAACGAAGTATTTGGATTTAATACCACGGGCGAAAAACCTTCGATATAAATTTTTAATGCTTTATCTGTTGATTTAATTAATTTGGAAGTATGAAAGTGTTATGGCTTGCCAGTTGGTTTCCCAACAGAACAGCACCTTACAATGGTGATTTTATAGAGCGCCATGCCCATGCCGTTGCCCCTTTTACGGATCAGCTTTTTGTTGTAGCCATTATTAAGGACGATGCAATGGAAAGAGGTACTACCGAAGTTATAAAGAAGCAAACCGGCAACCTTACCATGTACACCATTTATTACGGCCGCGGCAAATTTGGTGCTGCTGAAAAATTACTCTCTTTCAGAAAATACTTTTCACTGCAAAAGAAAATATATAAGCAAATAGAACAGGAATTTGGGAGGCCGGATGTGGTGCATGTGCATGTGCCGATGAAAGCAGGCCTGTTTGCCCAATACCTGAAGCAGAACAGCAGCATACCCTATGTGGTTACAGAGCATTGGGCAGGTTACACAAGGGTATGCAAACCGAATATTTTTGACCTGGGCAAAACATTTATTAAACTCAATAACCTTGTATTGAGGGGCGCCAGCCTTGTACTTCCTGTAAGCAACTACCTTGGAAAGATGATGAATGATGATTTTGTAAAAATAAAATATACGGTCATCCCAAACGTGGTTGATACCACGGTGTTTTTTCCGGCAGAGAAAAAAGCAACTGCCGTACTACAGCTAATCCATGTTTCCACGATGGGGTATCAAAAAAATATGGAGGCAGTAGTTGCCGCATTGGCTTTATGGCAACAAAGGGGAGGAGCTTTTATGCTGAACTGTTATGGCAAAACCAATAAAGCCATTGTTGAACTGGTGAAAAAGAATTCATTGCAGGCGCAGGTTGTTTTTTATGGCGAGGTTGATCAGCCTGTTTTGGCAAAAGCGATGCAGCAGTCGGATGCCCTGATTTTATATTCCCGGTACGAAACATTTGGCTGTGTATTGATAGAAGCCAATGCCTGCGGTATACCCGTGATTGTAAGTAACCTGCCCGTATTTCATGAATTGATTAAAGATAATGTAAATGGTGTTTTTGTTGAGGGCGGTAACCCGGAAGCGCTTGCCGCTGCATTGGCAGCTTTTAACAGCAATAACTTTAATCAGCAACAGATTGCGCAGCTTACTAAAGACCGTTTTAGTTATGATGTGGTTGGCAGGCAACTGAAAGAAGTTTATTTATCTGTTATTAATGGCAGGATTTGATATTTATAAAGCTTTTATTTCATCCATAATTTTTCTTAAAAAATATCCATTGCCGATCTGCTTCCCAATTGTTACAACCTGTGTTCGCATTGTTTCATATTCAGCCGCAGTGAGGCTATTAATTTTTTCTCGAATTTCAGTTAATGAACTGACAGTAAAGCCGATATTGTTTTCCCCCACCAGGTGGGCTGCAGCGCTGTCTTTCCAAACAATTACCGGTAAGCCAGCCACTACATACAATGAAAGTTTATGGGGGGTGTTGTACCGTAAATAATCATCACATGTTTCAATGGAATCACCATCCCATACCAGGCCGAAACTGCCTTCCAGCACAGCGGGTAAAAGGTCAGGGGCAACAACGCCTTTATAGGTAGAACCTTCTTTGCTGTGTAACCGGGCATCATAACCCAGTCCATAAACATTGAACTGCAAACCCTTTAACTGTTGCAGGTTACAGGCAAATTTTGCTTTGTTTAAATTGCCTGCAAAAGATATGGAATTGGAAAGTTGCCTTGGTATTGGCGGAGTGGCAGCGGGATAATCAAATAATTGAATCGTACTTATTTTTGCTGCAGGTAAGTACTCCAGCAGTTTGTTCTTCATGGCAGTATTGTGGCAAATGATGCAGGTAAATTGCTTCAGCAGTTTTATTTCTGTTTTCAACAGCATATCATCTTTATCCCGGAGCCCGTCTATATCGATTATTAAAGCAACAGTGTTAACTCCCCGCAATCGCAGCATTTGCAACAGCCATTTATAAGCATTTGCCAGCAGGGGAAAGTGAAAAACAACCAGGCTATTTTTTTTGATCGAAAAAGCCAATTGAATGATACTGATCAATCTTGATAGTTTTACCGGCAATGAACCCGCTTTTGTGTAACGGAATCTTAAAGCCGTAAATCCTTCTTCCTCAAAAATGCGTTCATTGTCATTTCTTACAACGCCAGCGTTATACTGTTTAACGTTATAGGCTTCGGCAACATAATATGTGTTAGCTGTATTCAATGACGGCATTTTAAAATTTCACCAGGCTGGTTACATATTCTTTTATTTCCCGGGTAACAATATTATTGAAAATGTGGTATTGAATAACAAAGTAAAACAGCATACACACTGGTATGGCCGTTAGCAAAATGAACAGGGGAGATGTAACCAGGCTTTTGCAAAGCAACACCACCGGGATAAAAAGCAGTGTAGTAAACAGCGTTTGCAGCATCAGCACCGGCCTTGTATTAAAACGGATCAGCTTATTTGCCTGTATCCCGGTGATGATGGTAATGATCAATTCTGTTGCCATACAGGCATAAGCAGCGCCTGCTTCAGCAAAATGCGGGATCAGTAAAAAATTAAGTGTTACACTTACGATACATCCAGCACCGGCAGCCAGCAGGAATTTTTTTTCCTGTTTAAAAGGCACGAGTGTTTGAAAACAAAACAAATTGCTTAGCCCGATCACCAGCGGGAGAAAAGCCAGTATCCTCATCAATGGTACAGCCGGTAAAAATTTTTCTCCTGCAATGAGTGCTATTATTTCAGGGGCTAAAATAAAAAGCCCGGCACAAACCGGCAGTCCTGCCACGATGATAAACTGCAGCATTTTGTTTAAATGTTTTTTTATTTCTTCCGTATTGCCGGTGCTTGCCAGGTAAGACAGGCGGGGTATCAATACGGTACCAATGGCAATGATAGCAACCAAAAAGATCTTTACCATTTTTAAAACAGTTGTATAATATCCAACAGCCTGTTCATTGTGGGTGATGTGCTGCAGTATGATGGTGTCGAAATAAACATATATGCTGATCGCTGAGGAGGTAAGAAAAAAATGCCAAAGCGGTTTGATGTGCTGGCGGAGGTTGAGAGGCTGTTTTGTAAAATGGTTCTCTTTAAGCAGCTTGTAACTGTTTACGATGGATATGAGGACGATCGCTGTGGTGAAAAGGCTGAAATACAGGGTATAATCGCTGCTGGTTTTTACCAGTAAAAATAACGCAACCATCGTCATAAGCCTCACCGCAATGGTTCTCACTGCAGCAAACTTAAACCCTTCCATCCCCTGAATATACCAGTCGAATGAAAAGGAACTTACAATGATGTTGATGGCTGCAAGCAGGTACAATGTGGGGTTTGCGGGCCAGTTTTTAAAAGTAAACAGCGCAAAACCAATGGTAGCAGTAATAGAGAAAATAGTTTGCAGCAGCGCCATTTCTTTTATCAGCAACGCTCTTTTGGCTGCATCATTTCTTGCTGCCGCTATTTCTCGAAGTGCATAAAAAGGAATGCCAAAGGCTGCCAGGATGGTAAACACCTGTGAAAGAAAATCAACATAGTTCACCTTGCCGAGGCTATCAGGGCCCAATATCCGGGTGATGTATGGATAGGTAATCAAGGGCAGCAGAACCTGTGTTGCGGAGGTGATGATTTGATACAGGAATTTATTTTTCAGTTCGCTGGCCACTCCGTTTTTTTTGATATTGCCCTAAATTATAATTCTATTTTTAAAACCCGGCATTTAATAAATTCTTTCTTCTTTTTTATTTAAGCCCGTGAACCTTAATTTTGACCCGTTATGTCAGCAGAAAAAATTATTGGCGACTGGAAAAAGAAACGCTTTAAACCATTGTATTGGTTAGAAGGCGAAGAGGATTACTATATTGATAAGGTAATGGATTATGCAGAGCATACAATATTACCGGAAAGTGAAGCAAGTTTTAACCTGAGTGTTTTTTATGGCAAAGATGCCAACTGGAGCGATGTGGTAAATGCCTGTATGCGCTACCCGATGTTTGCAGAAAAGCAGGTGGTGTTGCTGAAAGAAGCCCAGCAAATGCGTGACCTCGACAAACTGGAACATTACATTGAAAATCCGTTGTCATCTACCATTTTTGTGGTGAGTTACAAAGAAAAAACATTAGATAAAAGAACGAAGCTGTATAAAACCATCAAGAAAGATGGCGAAATATTTACTTCTGAAAAAATACGGGAGTATAAAATGGTTGACTGGGTGGTGGATTACATGAACCAGCAGGGATTTGACATGAACCAGAAAGCCATCCTGTTGCTGGTGGACTATGTGGGCAACGACCTAAGCAGGATCACCAATGAAATTGAAAAGATAACCGTGAACCTGGGCCAAAGAAAAACCATCACCGAAGATGATATTGAAAAATATGTTGGTGTAAGCAAGGAGTACAATGCATTTGAATTACAAAGCGCTATGAGCAGGAAAGACCTTGCCAAAGCCATTAAAATAATTCAGTATTTTGAGAGCAATCCCAAAGCAGCCCCGATACAACTGGTTTTGCCGGCACTGTATGGTTTCTTCAGTAAGTTGTACAGCATTTTTGGTATGGTTGATAAAAGCGAAGCTGCACTTCGGCCGCTATTTTATAATAACCCGTTTGCGGTAAAAGAAGCGGCAGCGGCTATGAAAATGTATGGTTATGAAGGAGTGGAAAAAGCGTTGCTGTTGCTGCATGAGTACAATCTGCGAAGTGTGGGTGTGCACGACAGCGGCACGTCCGACGGATCACTGATGAAGGAGATGGTGGTGAAGATGATGAGGTAAAAACTGGTTTAAAGTTTAAGGTTTAAAGTTGAAGGTTAAGGCAGCGCCCTGATGGTTGAAGTGTTTTATTTCTTTCAACCTTCAACCTTCAACCATTCCACAGCCTGTTCTTTATCCCTTGCCAGTTGTTGTTTTAACTCTTCCAGCCCATTAAATTTTTGTTCGTTCCGCAGGCGCTTTTTTAAATGGATTGTCAATATGTCGCCATAAATTTCCCTGTCAAAATCAAAGATGTTTACTTCGATCATGCGGTTAACCCCTTCTACCGTAGGCCTCACACCGATATTCATCATGCCTTTACGAATAATAGTCGGGCCGGATTCACTATTATCCATTGTCGATTCACCATTCACCACCAGTTCCACAGCATATACCCCATTACCGGGAATGAGTTTTTTTTCTTCTTCTATTTTTAAATTGGCAGTGGGGTAGCCGATGGTCCTTCCCAGCTTGTTGCCTTCCACCACGAGCCCGCTGAAAAAATATGCGTAGCCAAGCCATTCATTGGCAGTATCAATATTTCCCTTTTGCAAAGCCTGCCTTATCATCGTGCTGCTGATAGTGTTGTGTTCCAGCATAAAACCAGGTATCTCTTTAACCGAATAATTGTATTGAGTTGATTTTTCTTTCAGCAGTTCAAAATCGCCACTGCGGCTTTTACCAAAGCGGTGGTCGTGGCCAATAATGATGGTATGTGGGTGGAATGTTTTTACTAAAAATTGTTCAATGTATTCCTCTGCAGACTGGAGTGAAAATGCTTCCGTGAAAGGGGTAACCACCAAATGCCGGATACCATATTTTTCAAGCAGGGTAATTTTCTCCGGCAATGTATTCAAAAGAAATAATTCCGTTTGCCTCGCAGCGATTACCTGCCTCGGGTGAGGGTTAAAAGTAATGATGACGGTTTCGCCACTTACTTTTTTTGCTTCAGCCAGCATCAGTTCCAGTATTTGCTGGTGGCCGGTATGCACCCCGTCGAACGTACCAATGGTAACAACGGCGTTTTTAAAAACAGGAAGCTGATTGATATTGTAATGTACAGTCATAATTAAGTGGTGCAAAACTAAATGATAATTTATTACGGAGTAATGATTAATTGATTTGTAAATTGCCTCAAAATAAAACGGTTCTTGTTGCTGGTCACCCGTTGGGTGCCTGCAAAACATGGCAGGATTTACGACAGGAGAAACTCAGCGGGAAACACAATAAGGAGAAACAACGACCAGGAAACGTTTATAACGAGAAACAATGAGTTTATATAACAAAAGAGGAGTCTCTGCTCAAAAAGAAGAAGTACATGAGGCAGTTAAAAATCTTGACCAGGGGCTGTTTCCCAATGCGTTTTGTAAAATTTACCCAGACTATTTAGGTGGGGATGATGATTTTGTTAATGTTATGCATGCAGATGGAGCCGGCACTAAAAGCATTTTGGCTTACCTGTACTGGAAAGAAACCGGGGACATCAGTGTATGGAAAGGTATAGCCCAGGATGCTATTGTGATGAACCTGGATGACCTGCTGTGTGTTGGAATAACGGATCAAATTGTTTTCAACTCTACCATCGACAGGAACAAACACCTGATCCCGGGTGAAGTATTATCACAGATCATCAATGGCTCGCAGGAGTTGTTTGATACACTGAAAAGCTTTGGCGTAAACATTCATTACCTCGGTGGCGAAACGGCCGATGTGGGAGATGTGGTAAGAACCATTGCGGTGAATGGCACTATGACCTGCCGCTGGCCAAAAAATAAAATTATCAGCAATGACAAAATACAGGCAGGAGATGTGATTGTGGGACTTGCCAGTGATGGACAGGCAACCTACGAAACAGCATACAACAGCGGCCTCGGCAGCAATGGCCTTACCAGTGCAAGGCATGATGTGCTAAGTAAATTTTATGCCGAAAATTTTAAAGAGAGTTACGATAATAATTTGCCGGATGAAGTAGTATATATTGGGAAAAATAAATTAACTGATCTTTTGAATAACGAAAAGGGCCAGGAACTGAATTCTCAGCCCCCCTTTAGGGGATGGGGGCAGCTTACCATTGGCCAGCTTATTCTCAGCCCAACCCGTACCTACGCCCCGGTGTTAAAACAATTACTCGATCACCATTTTGATAAAATTCATGGCCTCATTCATTGCAGCGGTGGTGGACAAACCA
>Ga0105048_10004098_pt1 | contig 23827 bp, 24 predicted proteins | sample MAT05_FD_78382 | JGI IMG/M metagenome (GOLD analysis project Ga0105048, IMG submission 78382) | Freshwater microbial communities from Lake Fryxell liftoff mats and glacier meltwater in Antarctica - MAT-05 | ecosystem: Environmental > Aquatic > Freshwater > Ice > Liftoff microbial mat | place... | reverse complement strand
GCATAGCCACAGGCTCCCAGGCATTCCACTGTTTTTAATGTAATTATTTTATGTTAGCCATCAGCATCCTCATTGGGTGCAATGTTCTTGTAAATGGATTCAACACCAATCCCAGCGATTCCAACGTTGTTGCTCCCAATAGTGGTTCATCTCCTTCCTCTCCGTATACAACCGGCGCTGGCCCTCCTTCGCCTTCATATTCAAAGTAAGCAGAACAAACTTTTCTTTTTAAAACTGTTCCATCTGCTAATGAAAAACTCATTTCTTTGTACGGTTCAATATCCAGTGTATCCAAAATTTTGCCTGGTACCAAACTGTATATTGCGCCGCTATCCACTAAACAATTTACCTCCGCAACTTTCTCAGATTTGCGATGCTCCCGTACTTTTAATATTGCGTTCGTAATTCCCAAAATGTAATATTAATTTAACTGTCCTGCTTTCAACCTGCATTCTTCAATTATCGTATCTACTTTTTCTTTGGTCAATTGCTCACGGTAATGTTTGCCCAACTGCATCATTGGTGCATAGCCACAGGCTCCCAGGCATTCCACTGTTTTTAATGTAAACATACCATCAGCAGTTGTTTCGCCTGTTTTGATGTTCAATTTTTTCTGTATGTATTCAATGATATTATCACAGCCATTGATCATGCAGGGCCCTGTTTGGCAAACCTCAAATAAATATTTACCAACCGGTTTTAAATTATACATACTGTAAAAACTGGCCACTTCATACACTTCGATTGGCTCTATATGCAGCAGCGATGCCACATAATCCATCACTGGTGTATCCAGCCAGCCATTGAATTCTTCCTGTGCTAAATGCAATACCGGCAGCAGGGCACTTTTCTGTTTGCCCTGGGGATAGCGTGCTATTATTTCCGCAACCTTATCCAATTTTTCTTTTGAAAATTCAACACTCATAACTCAACATTCATTATTAATTTACGTAGTCTTATTGGGGAAGGCCCCGTGTCTCAACGCTAGGCGTCAAGTTCTCCTGCAATCAAATTCAAACTGCTCATTGTTATCACCGCATCGCTCAGCATCCCTCCTTTTATCAACTCCGGATATGCCTGGTAATAAATAAAACAAGGCCTGCGGAAATGAAGCCTGTAGGGCGCTCTGCCGCCGTCGCTGATCAGGTAAAAACCCAGCTCCCCATTGGCCCCTTCTACTGAGCTGTACAATTCACCTGCAGGGATTTCGGTTTCACCCATCACAATTTTAAAGTGATAAATGAGTGCTTCCATTTTGGTGTACACGTCTTTCTTTTCAGGTAAATAATATGCTGGTGAATCGGCATGAAAAACATCGGCATCCGTACCCTTAAACTCCTGCACTTTTTTGTATGCCTGGTTTATCAAACTTAAACTCTGCCACATTTCTTCATTACGCACCAGGAAACGGTCATAGGTATCCCCGGTAGTGCCCACCGGAACGCTGAAATCAAATTCTTCGTAACTGCTGTACGGCGTATGCACACGAACATCATAGTCTACGCCCGCAGCCCTCAGATTAGGCCCTGTAAATCCGTAGTTCAAAGCCCTTTCAGCGCTGATAGGACCGCAACCGATCGTGCGATCCATAAAAATACGGTTACGCGTAAACAAGTTTTCAAATTCTTTCAACACACCCGGGTATTCTTTCAGGAATTTTTCTAGTTTTTCAAATGCTGTGTTGGTAAAATTCCTCTCAAAACCGCCAATACGCCCAATATTTGTAGTAAGCCGGGAGCCGCATATTTCTTCATATATTTCATAGATTAACTCCCGGTATTGCATCAGGTACAAAAACCCGGAGAATGCTCCGCTATCTACTCCCACAATGGAATTACAAATCAGGTGATCTGATATTCTTGCGAGTTCCATGATGATGATGCGTAAATAATCTACTCGTTTAGGGAGTTCTACCTTCAGCAGTCTTTCGCAGGTAATATGCCAGCCCATATTGTTGATGGGGGATGAGCAATAATTTAACCGGTCAGTCAACGGGGTGATCTGGTACAAGGGCCTGCGTTCTGCGATCTTTTCAAAAGCCCTGTGTATATAGCCCACGGTTGACACTGCAGACAATATCCTTTCGCCATCGAGCTCTAAAATATTTTGAAACACGCCATGTGTAGCCGGGTGGGTAGGTCCCAGGTTGAGTGTAGTGGTTTGCTTTTCGATGCTTCCTTCCGGTAATAAAATGTGATCCGATTGAGACATTATTCTTTTTTATTTTTTTTAACCAGCAGTTATTCCATAACCCGCCTGCATTGGCGTCGCACTCGTTTACCTTCTATATTTATTCAGCAGAGTGCTTAAACAATATTGCTGCCCTCATTATGCTTATGATCTTCTGCAAGTGTTGGCCCGCTTGCAGACTTTTCAGTGCCGAAGCCCGTTGTTCCGCCGCGGCCAAACATCTCATCATCCTTATCCACCCTGGTCTGGTCCTCCAGTGGAAACTCTTTGCGCATGGGGAAGTAATCCATCTCCTCTACATTCAATATCCTGATCAAATTAGGATGTCCAACAAAGTTCACCCCAAAGAAATCGTAGGTTTCCCTTTCCATAAAATTGGCGGAACGGTACAATGCGGTAGCACTGAAAACATCCGGTGTGTTAATATCAGTAAAAACTTTGAACCGGATCCGAACATTGTCGACCAGGTTATGAACATGATAAACCACGGCAAGTTCTTCGCCCTTTTTGTCAGGGTAATGAACTGCCTGCAAATCTGTTAAAAACTGGAAAGTCAGTTCAGGATCATCGTACAAAAACTGAAGTACTTTCAGGTTCAATTCTTTTGGTGCGGTAAAAGTGAGCATGCCGTAAGGCTGTTGCCAACTGGTAAGAGCGTTGCCGAATTTTTCAGTTAGTTTTTGTTGTATGGTTTCGTTGGTTAAAGGCATATTCGCTATTAGCTTTTAGCCGTTAGCTTTTAGCTAAAGGCAATTGTGTATTTTTTTCTGGCCAATAGCTAAAAGCCAACAGCCAAAGGGTTTTCTATTGTATTCCGTAAACTCCCATCAACTCTTTATATTTTTCCCCGTTTCTTCTTCTTAAGCTTTCCTGCCCCACCAGGTCCTGGATTTTTAAAAACCCGTCTAAAATAGCTTCTGGCCTTGGTGGACAACCCGGCACATACACATCTACCGGAATTACCTGGTCAATACCCTGTAATACAGAGTAAGTATCAAAAATACCCCCGCTGCATGCACAGGCTCCAACCGACAATACCCAACGAGGTTCAGCCATCTGCAGGTAAACCTGTCTTAATACGGGGCCCATTTTTTTTGAAATAGTACCCATTACCATTAATAGATCGCATTGGCGGGGAGAAAAACTCATGCGTTCAGCGCCAAACCTGGCTATATCATAGTGACTGGCAGCGGTAGCCATAAATTCAATACCGCAGCAGGAAGTTGCAAAAGGTAAAGGCCAGATAGAATTTTTTCGGGCAAGGCCCACCACTTTTTCAAATGAAGTAGCCATAAAGCCATCACCCATCATTCCTTCGGGTGCTTCTACCATTTTTACTTTGTTATTATATTGTACGGGACGCATATTAATTTGAAAATTTAAAAATGTGAAAATATCTCAATTGGAATTAAACAATTAAATACGTCAATAGTTTTTTATTTAGCAATTTTCAAATTTTCACCTTGAGTAATTGTTTAATCTTCCCAATCCAAAGCCCCTTTTTTTATAATATATATAAAACCTGAAATAAATAAACTTACAAACATCACAACAGCTAAAAAGCCATTCCAGCCAAGTTCCCGGAAGTTTACTGCATAAGGATAAAAGAAAATCACCTCTACATCGAACAATACAAAAAGAATGGCAACCAAAAAATATTTAATCGCCATCGGCTGCCTTGCATTACCTTTTATTTCAATACCGCTTTCAAAATTCTGGAGTTTATCTGTTCCCTTTCTTTTAGGGCCAAATTTATGGGTCAACACCATCATCGTGGCAATAAAACCGATGGCAAAAATAAGTTGAATACCTATGGGCAAATAATTTGCAGCGCTGTTTGCACTACTAGCCTGGAGTAGATAGAATTGCATACAGCAAAAATAAGGCAGGGTTATCAAATAACAATCCTTCATTTTTCTCAAAAAAGAAAAACCCCACTCAACAAAGAATGGGGTTGATATTATTTCCTTTTGATTTTTATTTTTTTTGACTGGCGGCGGCTTTAGTACCACTGCTTTTTTCGGCGCCTTTAGTTCCGGCAGGTTTAGCACCAGCAGGTGCAGGCTTCGTTTTAGGTGCAGGTGCATTAAAGTTCATCCCTTCTATGGTGACCCTATTACTTACGGTTTCTGCATCTGCCGGATCCAGTGCCAATACCTTATCACAATAACTTAGGGCCGCTGCTTTATCTTTCTTATAAACTGAATACACAATAAAGTATTTGTAGCTTCCAATCAGTTGGGGTTTATACTTTGCGGTATCTGTGAGGCCCACTTCAATTGCTTTTTCAAAGTGAGGATTTGCCAGTGCCAATTCAAATGTGGAATCTATTGCCCAGTTCGCTTTTCCAATCATATAATAGCCGAATGCCCCATCCGGAAATTTTTCGGTATAAATATTAAATGTGGCAATCGAAGCGGTGTAAGCACCTGCACGGAAATAATTGTAGCCTGCATTGTATAGATCGGTCTTCGTTACATCTTTTTTAATACTCACAATTTTACTGTACCAGTCTGCAGCTTCCTTGAAACTCTTTTTTTCTACAAAATAGGTAGCCATCTCTTTCATCAAGGTCACTTTGCCGGACTCTGTACTATCCGTGAGTATGGCTTTATCAATATTTTCACCAGCCAGCACGTCATTTTCAGGGAGCGTATCTTTAAGCAACACGATTGCATAAGTCTTTCTATCAGTAGGTCCTATTTTTTCTTCTTTTTGTTTTTGAAAGTATGTTTCAAATGATTTTTTTGCATTCAACAAAGCAATTTGTGCATTTACAGAATCATTTTTTGACATCAATGTATCATAATTCTTTTTATATGCATACGCTTTTAATCCAAATAAATTCGGATAGGGATTGGCACCTCCAGCCGCAATACATTCATCAGCTTTTGCGATACTTTCATCAAAGAAACCCTGGGCATATTTCATAGAAGCCCTGTAATAACAATTCTTCGGATCTTCGTCTGAGTTAGCCAAAAACGTCTCAAGGTACCCGGCTGACCTGGTGACATTCGTCAAATAAAAATATTGATATAGATTTTCATAAACCGGTCCATAGGTAGCGTCTTTGGCAATGGCATCATTATAATATTTCATATAAATTTCTTCCTGGGCATAGCCTTGTGTTTGGTAAATTTTACCGATGCGGTAAGACGCCCTTGCATAGGCAGGATTCAGTTGCAGGGCTGATTCATATGCATTTTGGGCAGGTCCGCCCAGGAGTAATTTTTTATATGCATCACCCAAATTATTGAACACATCCGGGTCTTTCATATTTTTTAATGTGGTTGCCATTTTTAATTTTTCTACAGCATAATCTGCATCACCTTTTTCTGCATTTACATTGGCAAATCCAATTGCATTCAGTACAGGAGCATTTTTACTCTGGCTCAGGCTGAGGGCAGTTTCAAAACGGTTCCTGGCATCCTGTGTTTTACCCTCAAGCAGTTCTACATGGCCCATACCGGCCAGTAGTAAAGGGCTGCTGCTGTTATTCATCAGTGTTTTTTGATACAATGCTTTAGCGCCCTCAATATTCTTATTTTCATCTGGCAAGATCATGGCCTGTCCCAACCAGTACACCGCATCCAGGTCATTAGGATTGGCTGCCACCAGTTTTTCTAACACACTCTTTGCACTTGCATATCTTTCATAATACAGGAATTTCTTCCCCTCCTCAATTGTTTGTGATTTTAAAACAGTTGAAACAAACAATGTGGTTAAAAACAGCATGCCCAATGTTAACTTGCTCATCTTACTTTTGATTTAATACTTTACAATGTTATTAATTTTACCAGCAATCCTACAAATAAACCTACTCTTTTTTTATTTTGTCGTTTAATATTACATTTCTTATGTTAAAAGACATTTTAGCCGGCCACAAATAAGACCTCCTGAAAATCAACTGCCCCCGTTCGTATTGCAGGAAAGCTGCAAACCCGGAACCCAGGCCCGAATAATTTTCTTTGAGAATATAATACAAGCCACGTACCAAAGGATAACGCCTCGTACTCATAGAGGCTGTAGTAGGCTTTACATACGGTGAATCTACACATACATCGCATTTTAAATAGGCAATTTTTACTTTCGTTAACATATTTACCTGCGAACTGTCTTCCGGGTTGCCTATCCAGCTTATGCCCACCATCCCAATTGCATTGGTATCTGTTGCAATATACTCCAGCACCTCCCGGCTGTTCTTAACAGCTTTTACTTTGTTATTATCAAACTTTTTCCCTTTTAAAATGCTGTCGGTAGCAAAACGGATAGCACTGGTGGCATTGAACCCATCAAATACAACTTTTTTGTTACTGGTGGATGCTCCGGTAAGCAAATCCTGCAAATCACGCAGCGTAAAAAGGGTGTCGTTGCTTTTTATATTCACAACGATTGCGATGGCATCAGCAGCAAGTTTTTCACTCCTCGGTACATAATGAATGGTGTCGTCAAAATACTTTGCATCATTAACACTTAGGGGTTTTGTCACAATTACCATCCTGGTGTCAGCATCACTGTACAGATCTTTCAAACACGCTGCTTCCGGCTTATAGGCGGCATTGATCTTTGCGCCAGGAAAAGAACCTTCAAAAACTTTTATCTGCTCTTCTATTACCGGCCGGAAAGATTCATCCACGCTAATATTAATGGTGCCGCTTGTTGGCGTATCACCCGGCGCCTGCTGCTTTGTTTCTTTACAACCAGCCAATAATAAAAAACAAAAAAATATTACTGCCAGTTGGGTTGCCAACTGTTTCAATTGTATGCTGCTCATCAGTCGTTAAAATAATTTTTCTGGTACCCCCTGTAAATCCTGAAACCACCGTATATCCAGCATACCACTGCAAATATTTTTATTAATGCAGGATCGTAATTGTCTAAAAAACGATAGGTGTATTGTGTTGGAAACATAAAAAACAAACCGGCAATCACCAAAAAAGCACCCATACCGTAATTACTGATGGTTCGCATTTGGGATATGCCCTTTTGCCTTTCTGTCATTTCTTCTTTTTCAAATTCTTCTAATGCCATAGCTGTATATAAGTTTAGCGGTTCAGGAGGGTTTAGATGTTTAGGAACGTTTGTTTATAATGTTAAGACCATCTTGTATTTATTTGAAAATGTTTGCAACCCTTTTTCCTATCAGTTTTTGGGCTTACAAATTACAGTATTTATCACATAAATTATTCAGATGTTGTAAACTTTACCGGGATTGTATAATAAACCGGCACATTTTGTCCTCCCTTTTTTCCGGGATTCCATTTTGGCATTTTTTTCAACACCCTGATCACCTCATTATTAAACAATTCACCGCCGTCTTTAACGACCATAAAACTTTGAAGGTTGCCGTCGAAACCTACCACATATTTTATTGTTACCTCTACCATTTCCCCCTGCTCCATATCTTCGGGTGAACGGAGGTTTCTTTGTAAAAACTTTATCAGTTCCTTATCGCCACCCGGAAAAGAAGCCTGGATATCAGGGTTGTCGGTTGGTCCCGCAATTAGTGCCACGGCTGGTACTGATTCTTTTGGTAACACTTCACCTTGCTTTTTATCTCCAGGCCCCGGATCTCCAAAACCTGGTTCCCCGATAATTTCTTTACTTCCGGTGGCAAGCTGGCTAACATCCCGGAATTTTTCTACGGAGTCTTTTTCGGGCACGATGGCAATTGTTGAAGTGGGCTTTACCTGGGATGGTACGGCAGCGGCAGCATTTTTGGGTGTTGGTTTAGCAGCCTCCTCTGTTTTGTCTATTACCTGGTATTTGAGGGTTACCTCTTCTACAACATAGGTTTCTGCACTGATTTTTTTATCAGGTAAAAATGTAAATGCAGCAAGCATTATTACCAGGGATAACATAATGAGTAAAGATGTCTTGATGCGGTTGGGATAAAATTTACGGAGAACGTATGCACCATAGGATTTGTTTCTTTTATCAAAAAGAATATCAAGCAGGTCACTTTTTAAAATTAATTCGCTGATCATTGTTATTGGTTTTGAAATGAGAAAATTAAAATTCAAAACCGGCGCCGGTAGCAATGAGATGCCGCTGTATGGATATTCCATATAACAGGCGTAAAAAGAAAATTGGCCGCCAATTGGGGCCAATCTAAAAACCAACACATTAAATGTGTATGCTCCTATAAAAAGGCAGACATCAATCCAGATACCGCCTCAGCGTCCAGGCGATGGTTTCATGCTCCTGCATGAGTCCTGTAAGAAAATCAGCAGTGCCTTTATCCTTAAGGCTGTCTTCACAATCGTCTATCCCTTTTCTTAATGCTACGATAACCGTTTCGTGATCTTTCAGCAATTCTTTTATCATTCCTACCTGGTCAGGAATTTTACCCGGGGCCTCTTTGAGAGAAGCTGCATCAATAAATTCTTTCATGGTACCTGGTACTTTAGCCCCAAGTTTATTAATCCGTTCAGCAATTTCGTCTATCGCCGATTCCAATTTTTTGTATTGCCCTTCAAAAAGTTTATGCAATTCCATAAAACTGTTGCCAGATACATTCCAGTGAAATTTCCTGGTTTTGGTATAAAGCAATACAGCGTCAGCCAATACCCCTGATAATAATTTCGTTGCCCCGTCAAGACTTTTCTGTGTTAATCCAATAGCTGGTTTCATAAAAAAATATTTAAGTATGTAAATGGGTTTAAACAGCCGGTGAAAAACAATAACCAGGCCGGAATAAAATAGAAAAATTAGCAATACATAAAACAGCCTGCAATTGATGAAGTAATAGCCTAAAACAATTCATTTAACCCAGCCTGGTATTTTTTCGAATGCATTTATCTCTCCTACAAAGGCAGGATGTTGTGGAGTATTTTACACAGCATTACACGACCAGTTACATGGGCCTTTAAAGATGGCTGTACTGTCAGTAGCTGGGATGAAGCATTATTGCATTAAAATCAGTAATCCTTCTTTGCTGATTCGGTATGCTGCATAATAACATGATAAATATGATCGGGAGAAGCATACTTGCTTAAAAAGCCATTCATACCTGCTTTTTTAATATCCTGAATCATGGAGGTTTCGTCATAACTGGTAAAAGCTATGATGGGAGTATATAGATTAAAGCTGCGGATGGCCAGCGTTGCTTCCACGCCACTCATCTCTGGCATATTGATCGCCATCAACACAATATCTATTGGGTGTAGCTTCATTTGTTCTACCGCCTGGTTGCCGTTTTTAGCAACATACACCGTGAAGCCTTTTTTTGTCAGCACGATGCTCATTGCCCGTTGCAGCAGCAGGTTATCCTCTGCAAGCAGCACATGAATAGAAGCATTTGAAAAACGTAAAGTATCGTTTCCGTTTGCGGGAAAGTGGTTCATTGTAGCAACAGTAGATTTTGGACTACAAACATACAACGGAAAGGTATATGATAGACACCCATTTTGTAAATGGTGATAACGTGGTTATTTATGTGAATGAAGAAATTAAATGCATACCGGCGATGGCCTCCTCCTCCCCAACAGGTAATTTACGAACGGCTACCACATCTGCAACCAGTAAACTATATTTGCGCCATGAAAATCCTGATGGTGTGCCTGGGCAATATTTGCAGGAGCCCGATGGCCGAAGGTATTTTACAACAAAAGATAAACGAGGCGGGCCTAAACTGGCAGGTAGACAGTGCCGGCACCAATGGCTTCCATGTTGGAGAAGGGCCGCACCGCCTGTCGCAAAAAGTTGCGCTTAAAAATGGCATCGACATCAGCGGGTAGGTGAGCAGGAAATTTGTTAGAGAAGATTTTGAAAGATTTGACAGAATTTATGCGATGGCGGATGATGTGATGGATGAAATGAAAATGATTGCAGGGGTTCGATTTAATGCCGTCAGGACAGACCTGCTGCTGAACGAAATTTATCCCGGCAAAAACTGGGATGTGCCAGACCCCTGGTACGGGACTGAAGCCGGATATCACGAAGTGTTTGAATTGATCAATAAAGCGTGTGTGGCGCTGATAAAGAAATACACTGGTGAATGGTGAATGGTCAATGGTGAATGGTCAATGAAGGTTTAGCAGGGCGTTAGAGGCTATTCACTATTGAATATTTGTTCTAAACTAAAATAACATTGATTCACCATTGACAATTGACCATTCACTACTGACCACGGAAATTCCAATACCATAAAAATAATTTTAACCTTACACGAATAAACACAATGGCTAAACCAACGATGCCACAGGGCACCCGGGATTTTTCGGCGGAAACAGTACGCAAACGAAATTATATTTTCTCTACTATCAAAAATATATTTGAGATTTATGGGTTTGAGCCACTGGAAACACCGGCCATGGAAAACCTGGATACCCTGGTGGGAAAATATGGGGAAGAAGGTGATAAGCTGATGTTTAAAATTTTAAACAACGGTATTAGCAACCCTAAGAATATAGAAAAATCAAAGGCGGGCTTTGAAAAAGTACTGGAGGGCAAAAGCAGCAGTGACCTTACAGAAAGAGCCCTGAAATACGATCTCACCATTCCTTTTGCCAGATATGTGGCTATGAACCACGGGAAACTTGTATTTCCCTACCGGCGGTACCAGGTGCAACCTGTGTGGAGGGGTGACAATCCTCAAAAAGGCCGCTACCGCGAATTTACACAATGCGATGCGGATGTGGTGGGCAGCAACTCGTTACTGAATGAAGTGGAACTGGCGTTGATTTACCATGATGTATTTAAGCAGTTAAAAATAACAGGGTATGAATTAAGGATCAACAGCCGGAAAATTTTATCCGCCCTGGCTGAAGTATGCGACGAAGAAGCTAAAGTGGTTGCCATTACCACTGCCATAGATAAGCTTGATAAAATTGGTATGGACAGGGTGAAAGAAGAACTGCGGCAAAAAGAGCTTAATGAAGACCAGGTGGAAGTTATTGAATCGTACCTTACGATGAACAATGCTGCTTCCACTTTCGGGAATACAGAAAAAATTACATTTTTAAAAGACTTTTTTTCTGATTCTCCGACGGGACTGCAGGGAATAAAAGAACTGGAATTTTTGATCAGTCACCTGCCACCTGAAAACAATATTTCCATCGACCTTACATTAGCCAGGGGACTTAATTATTATACCGGGATCATCTTTGAAGTAAAAGCACCAGCAGAAGTGAACATTGGCAGCATTGGTGGTGGTGGCCGGTACGACGACCTTACCGGTTTATTTGATGTGCCCGGAATACCCGGGGTGGGAATAAGTTTTGGTGTGGACAGGATCTACGATGTAATGTCAGAATTAAATCTGTTTCCAAAAGAAGTGCAGGAAGGAACCAAAGTGATCTTTTTTAATATGGGTGATATTGAAAGTAATTTTTCTTTTGGCATCATGCAGCAATTGAGGAACAAGGGTATATCTTGTGAGTTGTACCATGAGTTTACCAAGATCAACAAACAATTCAATTATGCCGAAAAGAAACATATTGCTTACGCAATAATCATTGGCAGCAAAGAAATAGAACAAAATTATTGCCTGGTAAAAGACTTGAAAACAGGATTGCAGGAAGTGGTGGTATTTGACAGGCTGGCGGATTATTTTGCAGCCTCCCCACCCTCCAAAGGAGGGATTTAGGGCAGGAGTTCGAAACTTTAGTATGTATGCTGACTGGCAGGGGTGGGAAGTATTGTTGATTAAAGAACGGATTACATGTGAAAGTTGCCCCTCAGCCCTAAAGGGGAACCAAGGCGGCAGTCTGAAAATTTGAGATGTTTCCTGAATATATTGCGTGTTTGTGCTAGTGATGATTAAAGAACAAATAAAGATAGGGAGGCTAAAATGTTTGGTAATGGTATAAGGCACCGTCCCTTCTCAATGGGAGAAAGGATCAGAGGGATGAGGCCGTGCTATTGTCGGCAAAGTTCTGCAATGCTGAAAAAGTAAAAGTGAGTGACACAACGATGTTCAGCAAAGAAATAAAGTCGGTGCAAAACAAAAACATATATCAATAATTTAATATACATCAATCCAAAAAATCATGCAGGTACGTTTTAAATATTTATTGATCGCCTCAACGGCGCTGGTATTTACCGCTTGTAAAAAAACAAATGAGCAGGGCAGGTTAATTCCCAATACTGCTGCCATTGTGGTGCAGGTAGACGGAAAGTCACTATCATCCAAACTGCCCTGGGATGAAGTAAAGAATAATCCTTTCTTTAAGGAGGCCTACGCTGACAGTACGTTACCGGTGGCTTTAAAAAAGATATTGGATAACCCGGAAAACTCTGGCATTGACATTTCGAAAGACCTGTTGTTTTTTGCACAAAAGGATAGCAGCGGGGGTTACATCGCTTTTGTGGGCGGTATAAAAGATGCAACCATTTTTAAAAGCTTTAATACGGAAGTAACAGAAAACGGTTCGGCAAGTGAAAAAGACGGAGTAAACTTTATCAGCAAGTTCCCGGTGAGTGTGGGATGGAACAAAGAAAAATTTGTGTACATATTTGATGCGCCGCAACTGGGCCAGATGGATCAGTTGTCGAAAAGGATGCTGAATGATTCCATAGATATCAGCAACCATACTCCGAGAGATATTGGAGCTACCTGTAAAGACATTTTTGAATTGAAAGAAAGCAATTCCCTGGCGGGAGAAGAAAATTTTACAAAGCTGCTGAAAGAGCCGGGTGATATTCATTTCTGGATGAACGCAGAGGAATTGAATAAGTACAGTTCCTCCGCTGCCGCACTGGCAATGGTGAATTTGGAAAAGCTGTACAAAGGTAATATCACTACCGCGGCGGTGAGTTTTGAGAATGGTAAAATAAACGTGCGCACATTCAGCTACGCAGGTGAAGAGCTGACCAAACTATACAAAAAATACAATGGTGGGCAAGTAAGTGAAGAAATGATCAAACGCATGCCAGGAAAAGATGTGGTTGGTATCATAGCCATGAATTTTAAACCGGAAGGCATCCGGGAATTTTTAAAACTGTTAAACCTCGATGGGTTTGTAAACCTGGCTAAACCTACACTGGGCTTTGATCTGGAAGATTTTGTTAAAGCAAACAAAGGTGACATCCTCATCGGTTTGTCTGATTTAAAATTAGCACCAGATACAACGAAATATCTTTTTAAAGATGAAGAGGAATTTCAACCCACGATGCCAAAGCCGCAATTTAATTTTATTTTTGCTACCTCCATTGGTGATAAAGAAGCATTTAATAAACTGGTGAATGCAGGAAAAAAAGCAGGCAGCGCCTTTGTGAACGATGCCAGTTTACCTCTTGCCTACAACAGCAACGGCACTTACTTTGCCCTTGGCAATTCAAAAGAAAATGTTGACAAATATATTGGTGCCGGTAACAGTAATTTTGATTTCACCAGTAAGATAACCGGCCAGCCATTTGGTGGTTATTTAAATATCCAGTCGTTGATGAAAGCGTTTGAAACGCAAACCGTTAAAGACTCCGCAACCAAAGTCCTGTATGATGTTTCGCTGAAAACATGGGACAATATTTTATGGAAAGGCGGTGAATTTAAAGACGGTGCCATCACCCAGTTTTTTGAAGTAAATCTAATGGACAAAAATACCAACAGCCTCAAACAACTGAACCAATATGCAGGCAAACTGGCAGAAGTTCAGTTACAAAAAAGAAAAAAACAAAAAGAAGACATGATGGCCTTTGAAGATGCTGTTGGGCCTGTGAGAGATACTTTAGCTCCGGCACCAACAATAAAAGAAAAATAATTTTCCTTCAAAATATCACTGAGGCAGTATTACAAGCATCCGGAGGATAGTTAGCCGGGAAGACGCAACGACAATAAATGTTGACTACCAGTTTGCTCAATTGATACGTTTTTCCGGATACCGTTGGCTTTTAATAAAGCGTCAGTTTTCAATGCCGGCTTCCATGCAAATTGTACTGCAAAACATTCTTCCTGTTTTTTTCAACCAGCAAAGCGTTGCCAGTTCTGATTTGTGGAACAAGCCTGTTGTGCTTAACAAGGGCGAGCATGTACACATCATTGCGCCAAGTGGCAGCGGCAAAACGTCCCTGATTCATTTTTTGTATGGGCTGAGAAAAGACTACAGCGGTGAAATTTTATTCAACAGAGATAACATCAGCAACTTTGATGCAGAGAAGCTGGCCACTTACCGTCAACAGCATGTCAGTATCGTTTTCCAGGACCTTCGGTTGTTTACTGAACAAACGGTACTGCAAAATTTAGAAATAAAAAGATTGCTGTCTCCATACCACACGGAAAAAAAGATTACTGAAATGGCAAAGCGCTTAGGCATAGAAAGCAAGCTGCACAAGCAATGCAGCACCTGCAGCTATGGCGAACAACAGCGGATCGCTATCATCAGGGCGCTGCTGCAGCCATTTAATTTTTTATTACTGGATGAACCTTTCAGTCATTTGGATGAAGCCAACAGGGTAAAAGCAATGGAGCTGATTGAAGAAGAAGCCGCAGCAAGAAACGCTGCCATCATTTTAGCGGACCTGATAGAGATTGAGTATTTTAAAGTGGAAAGAAAAATATCGTTGTGAGGAAAGTTTAAGGTTTAAAGTTTAATGGTTTAAGGTTTGATTGCAAGGTGAACTTCAATAATAAAAATGTACTTTAAACTTTAAACGTTATAAACATTAAACTGTAAACATTTCAAAACCAATGGCACTCTCCTATAAAAACATTGCCCCTTTTTTATCAGCCAGCCAAAACCGGTTGTCCCGCTGGTTGAGTTATATCGGGCTTGGTGTGGGCGTATTGCTGTTGCTGTGTGCTTTCCAGATGTATATCAACATCAATCATTTACTAAAAGAAAAAAATCCACGGAAGGATGGTTATGATTATATCTCAGTTACCAAACTCATCACCAACGAAAACATGGCGGCAGACCATAGTTTTAGCGAAGCAGAATTAGTAGAAATAAAAGATCAACAAAGTATAGATGACGCAACACCGTTGCTGGCCAATAAATTTTTGGTAAGAGCCACCGGGGGAAGTACTTTGCCATTTACCACCGATCTTTTTTTAGAATCCATTGACAACAGTTTTATTGATACCATCCCGGCTGATTTTACCTGGAAGGAAGGACAGGCAACGGTACCGGTGATCATGTCGGCTGATTATCTTGAATTATACAATACGGTTTTTGCGCCCAGTAAAGACTTGCCACAATTTTCAGCTAAAAGCATTTCGTCTGTTGTGATTCAATTAGAATGTTATACACCGTCTGGCACCACAAAAATTTTCAGGGCCAGTGTAGTGGGGTTAAGCGACCGGATCAATTCTGTACTGGTGCCGGCAAATTTTTTGGCCTGGGCGAACCTGCATTTGGCCAATAGCAGCAAGGCAAACCCTTCCAGGATTTTTATTAAAACCAAAGATGCCAACAGCCCCGAACTACTTAATTTTTTACAGGAGAAAAACTATCATGTAAACAAAGACAAAACAAAATTCGGCAGGGTGAAACAGGTATTGCAGGCCATTGTGAGCGGTTTGTCCGGCTTTGGTGTGCTGGTAATTTTACTGGCCATGATGCTGTTTTCTTTTTATTTGCAACTGATGATTGCCCGGAGCAAAGATAACCTGCAACTGTTGCTAACACTTGGTTATTCGCCCGGTTGGCTGAGTAAAACGGTGGCTAAAAGATGGGTGCCGGTATATGTCTTAATTATATTAGCTGCATTGATAACTACTGTAATTTTCCAGTTGGGTTTTCAACAGTATGCGATGAACGGCCGGGATGATCTGCCAATGTTAATTCACTGGTCTGTTGTGCTGGTTGCTTTGGCGCTGCTGATTGTATCGGTACTTATTAATTATAGGCTGGTAAGAAAATTATTGTTGAAACTGAATTGAATTAACTGTAATTTTAAAATAAAAATTCCCGTAGCAATACGCAAATTTTACAGTGAAGCAGAATTTTTAGAACTGGAGAGAATGTCCAAAACTAAGAACGAATATTATAGAGGCGAAATATTTGCTATGTCGGGTGCCTCTTACCAGCACAATCAAATTGCAAGCACTTTAGTTAGGGATATAGGAACTCATTTAAAAGGAAAAGGATGTAATATTTTTGGAAGCGATTTAAGGATTTATACCCAGCAAAAATCTTTTTATACTTACCCGGATGCAGTAATTATTTGTGGGGACCCGTCTTTTATTGACAATGAATTTGATGATACCGTATTAAACCCAACAATAATTTTTGAAATCCTTTCGCCTTCAACTGAAGATTTTGATAAAACAATAAAGTTTGATTTTTATAAAAATATCCCAACGCTTAAACAGTATGTTCTTCTTGATTCTCAAAAAATAATGGTACAAATATTCACAAAACAAGCTGATAATACATGGCTTATTCAACAACATGATTTGCTTGAGGATCAATGGGAGCTTACGGCCATCCAATATAAAAGCACCATCAAAGAATTATATGATGGTGTCCAATTCAAAAAATAAAATCATAATCCCTCAAACACAACAGCAGCTCCTTGCCCAACTCCTACACACATGGTAGCCAATCCATATTTACCTTTTCGTTTTTTTAATTCATGCAGCAACGTAGTGGAGATACGAACGCCACTGCATCCCAGCGGATGCCCCAATGCAATGGCACCTCCATTTACATTTACTTTTTCTAAGTCTAAGCCCAGTTCATGAATGCAGGCAATAGATTGCGATGCAAATGCTTCATTTAATTCAATCAAATCTAAATCACCAACCGACAAGCCAGCCCTTGCCAATGCTTTATTAGTTGCCGGCACCGGGCCAATACCCATTACTGCAGGATCGACTCCTGCAACAGCCATACCCACAATTTTTGCCATTGGAGTAAGCCCGTATTTTTTTACTGCTGCCTCACTTGCCAGCAACATGGCCGCAGCACCATCGTTGATGCCACTGCTGTTACCAGCCGTTACGGTTCCGTCTTTTATAAAGGCCGGTTTCAGTTGCCCCAGTTTTTCCAGCGAGCTGATCCTGGGATGCTCATCTTTATCAAAATCGAAAGCATCCTTGCCTACCTGTACCTGCACGGTCAACAATTCATCTGCAAATTTATTTTCTGCATGGGCTTTGGCATATTTATGCTGGCTTTCCAAAGCAAATTCATCCTGCGCATGGCGGCTGATATTCCACCGCTTTGCTACATTCTCTGCGGTTTCGCCCATGCTGTAAGGGTAGTACAATGCAGACAGATTTTTATTTACAAAACGCCAGCCCATGGTGGTATCAAAAATTTGCGGTTCCCTTGCAAACGCAGTATGGGCCTTTGGCATAACAAAAGGTGCCCGGGTCATGTTCTCCACGCCACAGGCTATAAATAATTCCCCATCACCACACATGATAGCCCTTGCCGCATCCATGATTGCCTGCAGACCGGAGGCACACAAACGGTTTACTGTATTACCACTAACGGTAATGGGCAGCCCGGAAAGCAGCGCCGCCATCCTGGCCACATTACGGTTGTCTTCCCCACTTTGATTGGCGGCACCGGCAATTACATCTTCTATGGCATTTACGTCGATAGCAGGGTTGCGGTTGATCAAAGTTTTGATCACCATCGCCAGCAGGTCGTCTGGCCGGATTGTACTTAGTGAACCACCATATTTACCAATTGGTGTGCGGATGGCATCAATTATGTAAGCTGTTTGCATAGAAATTATTTATACAGGCAACGCATTTATTGCAGCAAAGAAACTAAAAAACTGATGAACTACAGACGTTTGCCGATGTTAGTGTAAAAAGATTAAACAGGGAGCAACTAAAGCAGGTCGATAAAAAAATTATACCTCTCCTGCAATAAAATTAAAAATGTTATCAATTTCCGGAAGATCCGATCAAACTTTACTGCGGTCTTTGAAATGAAAAAACAGCGCCATCAACAGAAATGAAAAAGCAATAAAGCCATACAGTGGCGGATTAAAAAATTCTTTTGTAAAAACAGATAGCACGATGAATACCAGCCAGCAGAATGTTGCAATTTTTGCCCCCGGACCGGATAGCTTAATCATGGCGGCAATAGCTGTAAAGCCGGAAACTGCCAGCAATACATAAGGCAGCCGTGAAAAATAACCATTTTCGTAATTATAAATGTCGGCTGCAAAATATACAGAAGCAAAAAGACCTGACAAAGCAATATATAAATAAACGCCGAACCCGGGTGTGCGTGGATTGCTGGATTTAAAAAACTGGTACATGCTAATGATAAAAGTGGTAAATGCAAGTATGGCGGGAAACCAGTTTTGGGGTCTGCCCCTGTCATCTTCTTTTAGGTGCCAGGCATTCAGATAAATCAGGAGCATACTAACTCCCATTAAAACAAATACAGTTAACAGGTAAAATATAAAATTCCTTTTAGGTTTTAGTTCCAGTGTCAATCTTTTGTCGGGCAAGCCGATATTATTTCTCAGAATAGCTCCAATGGCATATCCCGTAAAAGAACAGAGGAAACAAAGGGAGGCTAACAATTCTGAACCTTCTTCCAGTAAAAGAAAGAAAACCGGCCTGTGCCAGCGGGATGGATCAGGGGAATTATCCCACATATAATGTTCATACTTTTCCTGGAAAGGGTTGCTTACAAAAAGTAAAAAACCGGCAATAGCAAACAACAGTACCCATTTATTATGCTGAAATCTCACCAGGAAAAAAATTCCCATAAAAAGTGCCACCAATCCGCCCATGCAGTAAAACGCATACCAGCCTGTCCTATTAGCTGTTCCCATTTTTTTAAACAGCTCACTGCCCCCTATTGATTCATGAAAAGAGCCCATTTCGTCCATAGAAAGCAGGATAAAAGCCAGAGCAATAAATAACCATCCTGTATTTAAAATGCGTTCTTTAAGCTGATCAGAGCGGCGCATATCCGCCCAATAACACAGTCCTGCCATCATTTATACCAGTAACAGCAACATAGATGAATACCATGCGGCTGCAACATTTTCCTTTCCAAGATTAAATTGCATCAGTAACAAGTTTAACGTATAACTATGCTGAAATATAAGTTTGTTATGATGCAGCCAGGTACCGGATAAAAACAACAGGTCGAGCAGCACTATCCATTTTAACACCGTACCAATATTTTTATATGGAATATCAATTCGGAACTGGAACCGGTTAGCAGCAATCATTATTAAATTATTAATTTTTTGACTTCACACAATATTATTCTAATTACTAACAAAATCAGGATAATTCCCCTGATAACGAACGAACCACGGCTTTATTATATAACTGTAGCGGCATATAACCACAAGGGGCTTGATTTGCCGGTAAGTATTGTTGCGGTATCTTTGCCCCCATGAGCGACACAAGACAGAACATTCGCCACCTGGATTTAGAGGAGTTAGCGGCGTATTTTGCCTCGATTGGTGAAAAGAAATTCAGGACAAAGCAGGTGTATGAATGGATATGGAAAAAGAATGCCCAGGGCTTTGAAGACATGACCGATGTATCGAAAGAACTCCGTACCAGCCTTGCAGAAAAATTTTCCTTTCCGGCATTAACGGTGGATGCCACCCAATACAGCAGTGATGGTACTATTAAATCAAGGTTCTCCACTTTTGACGGGCATAAAATAGAAGGCGTTTTGATCCCAACGGAAAAAAGAAATACCGCCTGTGTGTCTTCACAAATTGGCTGCAGCCTTACCTGTAAGTTTTGCGCTACCGGCAAGATGGACCGGAAACGCAACCTTGACTTTGATGAAATTTATAACCAGGTAGCGCTTATCAACGAACAATCAGAAAAGACTTACAATAAAAAATTATCCAACGTGGTGTTCATGGGCATGGGTGAGCCTTTGCTGAATTACAAAAATGTATTGAAAGCAATTGACCTGCTTACCTCAAATGAAGGACTGGGCATGAGCCCGAAAAGGATCACCGTATCCACTGCCGGCGTTGCTAAAATGATCAAACAATTGGGGGATGATAAAGTGCGGTTTAACCTGGCGCTTTCTTTACATGCGGCCGACGATAAAAAACGCAATGAGATAATGCCCATCAATGAAAGCAACCATATTGATGTGCTGATAGAAGCGCTGAATTATTTTTACGACAAAACAAAAAATGACATCACTTTAGAATACATCCTCTTTAAAGATTTGAATGATTCTATTGAAGATGCAGACCACTTAATAAAAATTTACCGGCAGGTGCCTACACATTTAGTGAATGTGATAGAATATAATCCAATAGAAGGTGCTCTGTTTACTAAGCCGGATGATGATACTACACAACAATTTACGGATCACCTTGTAAAGCACAGGGTAAACGTAAGGGTGAGAAGAAGCCGGGGAAAAGATATTGATGCGGCTTGCGGGCAGTTGGCGAATAAGTAAGTTGCAGCATTCAACGTGGTCAGTGGTGATACACAGCAACCGAATCGGGATCAGAGGCAAAATTTAATATGAATAAAACTACTGTTTCCTTTTTAGCAGTTCAATTTCCTTTTTTAATTCTGTGATCAAATCCAGTTGTTCATTGCTTTTCTGGTTCAACTCCTGCACAGCTTTTACGAGTGGTACTACAAATTCGGCATACCTTAACCCATATATATCCTGTGTGTTTTTGGGGGCATCCACCCCGCTGAAATTGAAACCCAGTTCTTTAGCTGTTTTTTCCACTTCCTGGGCGATAAAGCCGGTATATCGAATTGCCTGCTGCCCTGTAACACTAGTCATTGGCAGCGTTTCACCACGGCTTTGCTTGATCCGCAGGACTTCGTCCATGCCCATAAAATCATTTAATTCATTAACACTGGTATTGTAGGAGACAGGCCTCAGTTTTAAAATGAAATTGAGTCCATAAATATCCTCAGCGATGTTTACCTTAAATCTCCCGTCAGAAAATGTTGTCCAACCCACCTGCCCGCCAATAGAACCCACCGATGTATTTCCTATCCTTACTTTGTCGCTGGCATTTACAATAGCATTGTACCCGATAGCTGTAGCATTATCATAGCCAAGAGCATTTGTTTCGCTGTTGTTTCCAAGAAAGGTACAACCATTTCCATTGGCATAGGCACTGCCTGCACTATAACCCACCGCTGTATGGGCATCACCAAATAAATTATTAAAGAGGGTATACATGCCAATGGAGGTATTGTGGCTTCCACTCAGGTTATCACGCAATGCAAAGGTTCCGGCAGCCGTATTATAATTTCCGCCGGTGTTGCTATGAAGTGCTTCATAACCCATTGCTGTATTGCTATTCCCTGTATTATTGGAAGCATTCGATGCGCCGCCCATTAATGCTTCATAGCCAAGGGCAACATTAAAATTTGTAAAAGCGCTGCTGCTGTTATTGTAATTGGCCATAGCATTATAACCTATTGCAGTTCCGTTGCTTCCTGCCACGGTAGCTGAAAGTGCATAGGTGCCAATGGCGGTATTGTTACTCCCGGTACTGTTATAACGCATTGTGTTGGCGCCGCTGGCAGTATTATTTTCACCGGCAGTATTATTAACGAGCACCTGCCATCCGGTACCAGTATTCTGGCTGCCTGTACTGTTATCACTGATAGCAATGTAACCCAATGCTGTATTTCTATTGCCTGTGCTGTTTAAATACAATGCATGGTAACCGCCTGCTGTATTATTATCCCCGGTACTATTAGTATACAGGGCCTGGTATCCCAATGCACTGTTTGCACCGCCATTATTATTAGCAGCATTTGGAGAACCTCTTAATGCTTCATGGCCAACCGCAACGTTTGTAATGGTGTAGGACCCAACTCTACTGTTAACAAACATCATGGCACCGGAGCCAACTGCTGTTCCATTATTTCCGCCCTGGTTAGAAAGCATGGCAGATGTACCCAACGCAGTATTACCATCACCTTCTGTATTATTATACAACGACTGGAAACCGGAAGCTGTGTTATTGCTACCCGTAGTATTATCATACAGGGCAAAATATCCGGTGGCCGTATTGTTATCACCGCCGGTATTTGAATAGAGGGTGCTCCGTCCGTTGGCGGTGTTATTAAATCCGGTACTGTTGCTCAAAAGCGACTGGTAACCGATTGCAGTGTTACCATTGCCGTTATTGCTTGCCGCGGTAGTGGAACCACGTAATGCCTCATAACCCACAGCTACATTGTAGTTGGTGAATGGGGTTGTAATGCTATTGGCATAGCGCATGGCCTGGTAACCAACTGCTGTTGCATTGCTTCCGGCTACATTGGAATAAAGAGAAAAATATCCATTGGCTGAATTATTACTTCCAGTGCTGTTAAATGCCAGTGCCTGAAATCCGACCGCTGTATTCCAGTCACCGGTAGTATTGGTTGTAAGGGCATTCACCCCATTGGCGGTATTACCGATACCAGACCTGTTCAAATAAAGTGTGCCGAGCCCAACTGCGGTATTATTACTGCCCGTAGTGTTGGAATAACCGGCCGAACTTCCCGTAAAAGTGTTATTTATTCCTCCGCCAACTGCATTATTTATTCTTCCTGAACTTAAGCCAAAAAAGCTGTTGGAGGTATGATCCGAATGAATCCAAAGCAGGTCGGTTCCGTTGCTGTTGCGGAGTTTGATAAGCGGATTGCTGTTGCTTTGTGTGCTATGGGCATCAATGAAGAGTTGAGAACTATCTGCCGAACCTTTAATATGAAATTTTGCAGCCGGATCGCTCACTCCAATACCCACATTTTGAGCATTTGAGCTAGACGCAAAAAGAAATAGGATGCTGAAAAACGCCACGCACTTCACCAACCTGAACTTTCCACTTCCGCTGAAAATCAGTTCTCTTTTTTGAACTGGTGATTTAACTACCTGGCAAATACTTTGAAGTATTTGAAGAAAAAAGGTTTCAATTAAATGAATGCTGTTTAAGAAAAACAACATTATAGAACAATGTATTTTCATAACGTTTTTTTTTAAATAGTAAGAAATAATATTCTACTGCTGTGTTAACTTATTCTGACGTAATATTTATTACACTGTTTATTACGACTTACACGAATTGATAAATGCAGAAACCTAAGTCGGGTAATTCGTTTTAAAATTCGTGGAATACGGAACGCCGTATTAAGCTTTACATAAAACGACCGTATTTTCATTTTGATTTTTTTGTCTCCTTTCACAATTGCATGTTGTGCTGAAATACCTCCGGTGCTGACGGGGATACAATCTGGCGAAAGCCACAAAAAAACCGGCATTAAGATACAAAAAATAATGGATACTGTTAGTGGAGTGGGCGGTTAGTGGGCATTTCCAATTTGTTGCAGCCTCCAGCGGTTTGTGCGGACACACCGAATGCACCGCTGCCATGTAAAACAAAAAGTGAGTGACGCAACGATGCTGAAAAATGATCTGCTGCCGGCTACATAAAAAATTTAAAATCAAAAATTACCTTTCCCAAAAAACACAAGCCCCCTGCTTTGCAGCAAGGGGCTTTAAAACACAAACTATACTCTATTGATTAATCTGGCTTTTTGCCATCTAAAAAGCTGTTGATTGTACTGATCTCTGCCTGGTTATTGTCGTCGCTTTTTACAGTATAGTTGCTGTAAAAACTTTCTACATCGGCAATGGAATTGTGCAATTCCATATTGCGGCGAAGGTAAGCCGGTACTGTTTCAAACTCATTGTTAGGATCGGCTGCATTAATGTTGAAAGATAAATTTCTCAATTTTGCAATACGGTCTGCTGCCCGGCGCCTCAGT
>Ga0105048_10004097_pt1 | contig 23839 bp, 18 predicted proteins | sample MAT05_FD_78382 | JGI IMG/M metagenome (GOLD analysis project Ga0105048, IMG submission 78382) | Freshwater microbial communities from Lake Fryxell liftoff mats and glacier meltwater in Antarctica - MAT-05 | ecosystem: Environmental > Aquatic > Freshwater > Ice > Liftoff microbial mat | place... | reverse complement strand
TATAGGAAACCTTAATACAAGCTGAAAAAGTGCCAAACGGGCCGTTGAAGTCAAATAGTTTCGAAAGATCTTTTTTCTCACCTACAAGCTTGGCAACTATTAGCTCTATTAGCTCAAATACGAAACAGCCATAAGGCAACACCCCCTATCAGTCTCTTTGTCTAATTCATCCCTCACTTTTATAGCAAGCAAATTTTTAGCTGAAAACGTCTTTAAAAATTCATCGTCGCCCATTCCTTAAAAATCAAAATTCGTTGATTTGGCCTGAATTCACCCACTTGACTATATCATTTCCGAACTTGTGTAAACCAGAGCGTAAACCGCAAACAAAAAAAACACTTAACATTAATGCTAAGTGCTTGATTTTCACTGGTGGGAGTTGAGGGATTCGAACCCCCGACCCTCTGCTTGTAAGGCAGATGCTCTGAACCAACTGAGCTAAACTCCCTCTTTCCTGCAACGGTCAGCCGCTGCTATCGGCGTCGTTTGGGAGTGCAAATATAGCGGGATAAAACGGCCTTACGCAAGTCCTGAAACAAAAAAAGTTTAGAGAATGAACCATCAACATAGCGAACGAGTGATTTTCAGTCAGTTAAGCAACGAAAAAAAATCACCTGGCTAGTAGCCTGCGGCTCAACGAAGCACTGCCGTGCGACAGACCGTTACGTTGTGCATCTCACCACTACTCAAAGTTGATATACAGCGTCACGGTGTGCGTGGTGAGTCGCTGAATGCCCGCGTTGTTGGCTGCACTCGTTCCAGTGCCTGGGTTGAAGAGATTAACCAGTCCGTGCGAGAACCGAAGTTCAGGGCTGATTTTGGTGTATTCCAGAAACTGCTCAAAGCCAATCCCGTAATCGATCGTGAAGTCGGTGGTTTTGGTGTTCAGTTTGCCCGATGTCTGAGCCTGTTTCTTGCGAACGTTGGTTTCTACGGCGGCCGTGGCCCCGGCAATCAGATACATCCGGCTGTTTTTGCGCCGTTCCGATTTGTATTTCACCAAAAACGGAAATTCCATCCAGGTCGATTCACGGGTTTCCCGACGGGGTTCGGTGCCATCGGGATATTCATACTTTACCTCGCGCCCATAGAGCGATACGGCGGGCGTAAACCGTAGGTCGAAGCGTTCTGTTATGAACGTATTGACCAGGATACCCACTCGAAAGGAGGGTGAGTTGGGCGAATAAAGCCGGACGGCCGGGTCATCATTCACGTAAGCAGGGCTGTACTTAACGTTGAACCGCGTGACGGGCATGGCAAAGAAAAAGCCGTAATGAATTGGCTTGTCGTCGTAAAATTCGAGGTGTTTGCGGAAATAAGCGTAGCCCTGGGCACGAGACTGGCTCGCGGCTACACAGGCAAACAAAGCAATGATAATCAGGCTTTTTGCCCGATGTAAATAGAAGCAACGCCGAACGTCAGGGGTATCCATTTAGTCTTGGTAAAGCCAGCGGCTTCAAAGATGCGCAGAAAGTCAGGGCCACCGGGGAAAGCCTGCACCGACTCAGGGAGGTAGGTGTAGGCCGACTGATCGCGGCTGACAAGGCGCCCAATGAGCGGCAGGATAGTATTCGAGTAAAAACCGTACAACTGCTTGAACGGAAAGGCACGGGGATTCGAGAATTCAAGAACCAGACAAACGCCACCGGAGCGAGTCACGCGGTGCATATCGGTGAGGCCCTTAAGCAGATTCTCGAAGTTCCTTACGCCAAAGGAAACGATGACGGCATCGAATTCATTGTCTTGAAACGGTAATCGCTCAGAGTCGCCCGAACGCATTTCGATGATATGGTCTAATCCACGTTTCGCCATTTTTTCGCGGCCAACACGTAGCATACCTTCCGAAATGTCGACACCGATGATCTTTTCGGGTTTCAGAGCCAGGGCTTCAATGGCAAAGTCGCCGGTGCCAGTGGCAATATCGAGCATTTTTTTTGGCGCGTACGACCTTAGCTGACGAATCGCTTTTTTGCGCCACAAAATGTCGATGCCTCCACTGAGAACATGGTTCAGGAGGTCGTATTTAGGCGAAATATTGTCGAACATCTCGGCAACCTGTTCGCGTTTGCTGGTGGTTTTGTCTTTGTACGGGACGACGGGCATAATGTTTCAGTGAACAATGAACAACGAGCAATAAACAGTGAACAGACTCGGTAAGTTCTCCCAAAAACGTGGGCTGTTCACGGCTTGTTGTTTACTGCTGGCTGCTCGTTGTTCACTGTTTACTGCTCGACGTTTGGCGGTGGGCGGGCAATTGCTTAGTTTTCTGTTTCTGATTACTGGCTTCGACATTGTATCTATTCTTATGACCACCTCACTGCTGCCATTTGCTGCGCTTTTTCTATCGCTCATTTTCCCGCCCGCCAATGACGATCGCCTGACCAAAAAGGCCCGCGCCATTCATAGCCGCATTCTAACGCTCGATACGCATGCCGACGCACCGATCAATCTTCAGAAAGATGGGTTTGACATCGGCATTGCTCACGACGTGAAGAAAGACGGCACTCAAATCGATTTCCCGCGCATGAAACAAGGGAAAATGGATGCCATGTTTTTTGCGGTTTATATGGCGCAGGGTCCACGAACGCCCGAAGGTCACACAGCAGCTAAAGAAAAGGCACTGGACATTTTTGACCGGATTCACGTGGCTTTACGAAAATACCCGGCGCTGGCGGAGTTAGCTACCTCACCCGCTGATGCCTATCGGATTGAAAAACTAGGTCGCCGGGCGGTGTTTATCGGCATGGAAAATGGCTATCCGGTGGGAGAGGACCTGTCGTTACTGAAAACCTACTATGACCTGGGATGTCGGTACATCACGCTTTCGCACTTTGCCAACAACGCCATTTGCGATTCGGCCACCGACCCCGATGGACCAATTCATAACGGCCTGAGTCCGTTTGGGCGGCAGGTTGTAGCCGAAATGAATCGGCTGGGGATAATGATCGACGTGTCGCATATTTCCGATAAATCGTTCTACGACGTTTTGGCTCTCTCGAAAGCGCCTGTGGTTGCTTCGCACTCGAATTCGCGGGCGTTGTGCGAATTTCCACGCAACATGACCGACCAGATGATTAAAGATCTGGCGGCCAAAGGTGGCGTGATTCAGGTCAATTTTGTGAGTGACTACCTGCGCAAACCCTCCGACGAACACCGGCAGGCGCTCAATAGCGTTCGTATGGCGGGTGTTGGTAAAGTGGTAACGCCTGAGGTCCGTGCTAAAATAGAAGCCAAAACAGATTCTATCAAAAAAGTATATGCCAACGAACGGGCGAGCATTGCCGACATTGTTAACCACATCGCCCACATCGTAAAGCTGGTGGGCATCGACCACGTAGGCATCGGCAGCGATTTCGACGGGGGAGGGGGCGTAAATGGCCTTGAGGATGTAAGCGAGATTGAAAACCTAACGCTCGAATTGGTACGCCGGGGCTATTCCGAAGCTGACATTACCAAGATTTGGGGCGGAAACTTATTGCGGGTGCTGGGGCAGGCGAAGAAATAGTCATTTTGTGGTCATTAGTAGTCATTGGTCATTTTGACTAACTTACTGACAATGAATGACCACAAAATGACTATCAATTACGACAGAACCTGATATAGTACTACCGGTGCAGCTTTATTTTTGAGTTGAAACGAGCCCACTTCTTCGCATTGAAACGACTCCTTAACGAGTTGATAGGACGCTGAGGTAATGAAAATCTGGCCAGCCTGAGCAACCGTTTGCAACCGTTGGGCCGTATTGACAACATCGCCAATCACGGTGTAATCGAGTCGGCGGAGGGCCGCTGAACCAATATTGCCGGATACGACTTCGCCGGAATTTATACCAATAGATACCTGAGGCTGGTAGTCGGGTTCGGTGTCGAGTGCATCGCGGACGGAGCCAATGCTGGTACGAATAGCCAGAGCGGCTTCTATGGCTCGGTCGAGGTGGTATTCGCCCTGGAAAACAGCCATCACAGCATCGCCCATAAACTTATCGACGTAGCCCTCCTGCGTAATTATCTCTTTGACAATCAGGTCGAAATACTTATTGATAAGTCCAACCACTGTATTCGGCTTTTCGCGCTCAGCGATGGACGTGAACCCACAAATATCCACGAATAGAATGGTCGCTTTGACTAGTTCGTTGGCCGTAAGCGAGGCTTCAAATTCTGAACGGGTCATGAACTTCAAAACGCTCTCGTCGACGTACATCCGTAGAATATTGTTCTCCTTAATGGCCTGAAGGGTATCCCGAATCTGCTGAACGTGTTTAACCGTCTTTAGCATGGTCATTTCCAGATCCTCGAAGTTGACGGGCTTGCAGACAAAATCGAATGCGCCCCGGTTCATAGCTATGCGGATATTGTCCATATCGCCGTAGGCAGATACCATCACGGCCTTGATGATAGGATTTAAATCGGCCATTTTGACGAGCAATGTTAACCCATCCATTTCGGGCATATTAATGTCGCTCAAGACAACATCAATATCAGGGAAGGCCCGGAGCTGGACGAGTGCTTCTACGCCATTCTGAGCAAACAGAAACTCGTAATGCCCTTCGCGAATTTGGCGACGAAACTTCTGCTTTATGAGCAGTTCCAAATCCTGTTCGTCGTCAACAACTAATATCTTAGCTTTCATAAAGTTAACGTATAATGAGAGATGGAGAATGTATGCTGTATGAGCGAAAAAAACACGTCACTACAGTAGAGCATTATTCATTGTACATAACTCATTACACATTATTTAACGGTTTCAGTTTAGCTTTGAGTTCAACAAAATCCAGGGGTTTTGTCAGGAAATCGTCGGCACCAAGTTCCATGGCCTGATTGTAGCTCTGAGCATCGCCATACGCTGTAATCATCATAACGATAGGCGGTGGTGGCTGGCGGAAGTCGTCTTTTATGTGACGTAGCAATTCCAGACCACTCATACCGGGCATGTTGATGTCCGACAAAATCAGGACGGCTTCGGAGGCCAGTTTTTTAAGACATTCCAGGGCTTCCTCCCCGGAGTTGGCAAACGTAAAGCGAATTTCCCCGCTCCTGATTTCACGGCGAAACCGCTGCTCGAACAGGGATTTCACATCGGATTCGTCGTCAACTACTAAAATATTCATGGAGGGTTTTTGGCTATTTTACAAAAATAAGCAAAACGAACTGTGTCTAAGGCTTTTTTGAGACACCGGTCAGATCCAATTGTTGAATCAAGGCTGATTTTTCGGGGGTAAGCGTAAAAAAAACGTCAACTGCTCCTTGCTCACCCTGGATCTGAAATTGCCCACGCAACTGGTTTTCGGGGCGCAATTCGCTTACGCGTACTACTTTCCCGATTTTAGCAAACAGCGCCTGGCTCGCCTTGCGCCGGTTAGCCACTGACTCGTCAGGAAAGAAGTTCTCAGCGAAAATCGGACTTTTTTCGGCCTCTGTCCAGTTAGGCAACAGTGCTACAAGCTCGGCCTTGCGTTGGGTCAATATTTCTGATACTGGTAACTGCCGTGGTTGTAATCTCGCCTTGGTAAGAATCAAATCGATTACTGCCCAGTTGGGCGTACCGAGGTTGGCGTAGGTCAGATTACCAAACGCAATAACGCCAATGCCGTAGTCGGGCAGTATCCGCCATTGGCTTCCAAAACCTGGCAAACCTCCACTGTGGCCTACATACTCACGTCCGTCGCCGTCGCGGCTCCAGCCTAGTCCATACGCATAATGATTTACCATTGGTGTAGTGCGACCACCGGGGAATTTGAACGCCGGATTCAGATCCCGAAAGGTTCGGGGTAAATGCATTTCGCGCAATGAACTACGCGTCAATATAGGCGATTCGGCATCGCTACGGGGCGGCCAAGCGCTCAGGTGCAGGGCTACATAACGGCCAAAATCGTCGATGGATGTTAACAGGCCACCCATTGCACCATAACTGCCATCGGCCAACAGGGCTTCCTCAACCCATTGTTCATTGAACCAGCGGTAACCGTGGGCCAGTTGATTGGCCGGAGCACGGGTGTATTCCCATTCGGTGTGGGTCATGCCCAGGGGTTTGAGTACCTGCTCGGTGATGTAGTTCTGGTAGGGTTTGCCCGATACGTTGGTGATGATACGGCCCAGCAATGCAAAACCAAGGTTACTGTATTCGTAGCTGATGCCCGGTACGTTGGAAAACGAAACACCCTCGCGGACATGTTTGAGCAACTCGGCGTCGGAATCGGCCAATTGACGGTCGCCCCAGGGGTTATCTTCGGGAAAGCCGCCCGCGTGTGTCAACAGGTCGCGAACGGTAATGGCCGGGGCATCACTGGTGAGATAGGTCAGGTTTTTGGCTTCGGGGATGTACTTGCTGATTGGCGCATCGAGGCTTAGTTTGCCCGCGTCGCGGAGTTTCAGAATCGCCAGGGCGGTGATGCTTTTAGTCATCGACGCAATCCGAAACATTGATTGGGGCGTTGCAGGCGTTTTTTTTACTACGTCGGTGTAGCCCGTTCCGCCTGATAACACCAGTTGTCCGTCGACAACTACCCCAAAGGTTAGGCCAGGAAAGTGATTTTTGGTTGCCCAGTCCCGGTAAATAGTTTCGATTGCAGGTGCAAGTTCTTTGATTTTGGCGGCCCGGTCAGCGTTGGCAAATACAGGCGGTTTATACGGTTGTGCCATGGCTGAGAGGGTCAGGAGGCAGGCAAGGAGCAGGGAAAGTTGAGGCATAGTTGGCTTAATTAAGCATCTGGCGGATGTGTTCCGAACGGGATAATACAATTTCGGTACTCGATTAATTTTTCCCGGTTTAACCGGAGTTTTTTTGCAGTACATCGGCCTACAATGGCGAGAGGGACAATCTGAGTAGCATCTTCATTCCAAGCAAAATGATCGCTCCAAGCGTCTTTGCGGGGACTGAACAAAGCAACCCACGATTCAGTGGCAGAGTCAAAGGTTTTTAGTTTGTTGGATTTCAGTCTGTTGCAGAGAAAATAGGCATACGCCAGATTGTCGAAGTCAGACGTACCATCAACACTTTGCGGTAAAACATGGTCAATAGTGAAGACAGTTGGTGAATATCTATGCTGGCTTTTACAGTATTCACAGCATTTCGAAGCCCGCGAAATAACCGCTTCTATCAGGGTAATCGAAACAGTAAATCTGGGCATATTTATACGTTTATGCACAGTTGGTTTATTAGTTCGTCAAGAGAAACCTGGCGAATTGTAGCCAACTGTGATAAAGCTTTTAGCCGTTCAATGCTGTAGCTTTCCAAGGTTTCAGCTAATTGAAGCGATTCTGCTTCTTCGTTCTCGCTTAATGCTCCGAAAGCCATTTTCCAGTCGAGGTATTGTAGTCGTTCCCATTGTTGGGAATCAAATTCTATGTTTATGATCAAAAGCAAATTGGACTCTGTCTCATCGAGCATATGTGTGCCATGCCGTCGCACACGGAGAGCCGTCAGGTTTTGATATAATTTTTCAAAACTCGTTGCTTCTAACTGCTTCGCATTGTTAATCATTTCAGTAACAGACATTGGAATGGTCGATTAAGAACCCTTTTTATACGAAAGTAAGCGATTTTTTTCGTCAAAAGCAAGTCTCAAGCTTAGCCCAAACCAGTAGGTCTTAAGCGGGCAATTCAACGATAAATGTTGTCCCTTCGCCTTCCTGGCTCTCTACCTCAACAGTACCACCGTGGCCTTTTGTGATGATGTCGTGTGCCAGCGACAGACCCAGACCGGTGCCCTCACCCGTGGGTTTGGTGGTGAAAAAGGGTTGAAAAATTTTAACCCGAACGGCTTCCGTCATTCCTGTCCCATTGTCGCCAACGTAGATGCGAACCATTTCGCCCGCACACTCGGTCCGCACCGTAACAGTGGGTTGGTAGCCCGGCTGGTTCAGTTTTACCGGATCGCCGGGGGTGCGGCCTTCCGACCGCCGTTTCTGGGTGGCATAAAAAGCGTTGTTGTACATATTGAGCAGTACCCGGCCAATGTCTTGAGGCACCACACTAACCTTACCTATACTTGGGTCGGCCATAATGTCAAATCGGGCGTTGAAGGTTTTATCTTTGGCGCGCAGACCGTGGTAGGCCAGCTTGAGGTATTCGTCGGCCAGGGCGTTGAGGTCGGTGGGTTCGCGCTGACCGGTGCTGGCCCGTGAGTGTTGCAGCATTCCTTTTACAATACTACTGGCTCGCCCACCGTGATGGGTTATTTTTTGGAGATTCTGAGTGAGGTCGTTCAGCAACTCAAGTTCCAAACCCTCGTCTCTTTCCAGTCCTTTTTCCCGCTCTTCCAGGAGTTCAGTCACCAGCTCTGCACTGACTTCCGAGAAATTATTGACAAAGTTGAGTGGGTTCTGAATCTCATGGGCAATGCCAGCGGTGAGTTCACCCAACGAAGCTAGTTTTTCCTGTTGAATCAGTTGATTTTGGACCGCTTTTAACTCGGAAAGGGCTTCCTGAAGTTCTTCTTTTTGGCGCGTAATTTCGGCAGTGCGCTCCGAAACCAGACGTTCTAATTCTGCTTTGGCCGCTTCGTTGATTTGCCGTTCGCGTTCGCGTTCTTCGCGTTCTTTGTCGAGGGCTTTGCGCTGGCGGGACGTGTAAATGGTAAATGCAATCAGCCAGGTTAAAGCGGCCATGCCGATCAGCGATATTGTGTCATCATAGTCATCGTGAAACGAGGGGAATAATAACTTGAGCAGATCACTGAGTAAGGTAACGACAACGAAAGGGAAAATGGCCTGTATCAACATGCGGGGCAGGCGTTGCTCACGAACAGTATAGCACACGTATAAACAAACTACAAGTCCAAGTTTCCACGTCCATTCAAGGGATTGGTCAATATATTTAGGCGTGAAAAAACTAAGCCCTGCCACCGCCCCAAGAGCAAATTGAGTGCCCAGTAAGAGCTTCTCTTCACGGGGCATGGTTTGGCTTGTTTGTAGAAACCGCTGGACAAACCGGATGTAAATGATGGTCATCACAAAAAAGGAAATATCCATGCGCTGGTCGGGTCAAAGAGTTGTTGTACGATTTTAGGCTGGTAAGATAATAGCTTCCGGGCAAAATTGCCCGTTTTGTGTTTTCTTTGCTTCTATGATTGGAAACCGCTCATCCGAACAGTTTAATCGCTCACTTGGTATTCGGGCCGATGAAGGGCAGACCGTCGGGCTGTTTTTTCTGCACAATTTTCTGTTAGGTATCGGCACCATGCTGGTGTACGTGACCGCCAACGTAATTCTGCTCGAAAATAAGCCCGAAACCAGTCTGCCGGTAGCCTACATCGTGTCTGCGCTGGGTATGATAGGTATCGGACGTGTTTACGCCCATTTCGAGCATCATCTAAAGCTCAGTCGGTTGGTTGTTCGTGTACTGTGGGCCGTCATTTTGCTGACGGCTATCATTGCCGTACTGGTAGCGTTTGGCCATTCGGTGGCGGCTGCGGTGGCCATTATGGTTGGTTTTCGGGGTATTTATCTGTTAACAAATCTTGAATTCTGGGCTATTTCTGCCCTCGTTTTCGACGTTCGGCAGAGCAAGCGGCTGTTTAGCATTATCAGCTCGGGCGATTTGCCCGCCAAGGCACTGGGGGCTATTCTGGTTGCCCTTATTCACAACCATAGCGACTTGTTGGCGCTGCTGGTGCTGGCATTTCTGGTTTTTGGGGCGGCTCTGTATGTTACGGCGCTCACCATCCGGCTCCACAACGTACATGCTCCCCACACTCCGGCCCGCCCCATCCGGCGGCCTCAAACGCGCTGGGTTCAACAATTATTTGGCGGCAGCGAACTCATCCGGGCGGTTTGCCTGACCATGATTCCGGTGGCCATGGTAGCGGCTGGCATCGAGTACGAGTTTTTTATCAACGTAAAACACAAAGTCCACCATCAAAGCGCCGTTCTGACGTACCTAAGTTATGTGCTGGCCCTAACCTATTTGGTGGCAATGGTGGTGAAGGTGCTGGCATCGCGCCGGACACTCGAGCAATTTGGTATTCTGAATACACTTCGGCTGTTACCCGGTGCTGCTCTCGGCTGGGTTTTTCTCTACCTATTTGTGTCGCTACGGCCCAATGATGAGAATCTACAGATGATTTATTTGTGTGGCCTGTATTTAGTGTTCGAGGTAGTACGTCGCGCCCTTTTCGATCCCGTGGTATTGGTATTGTTTCAGCCGCTGCCCGCCCATCAACGCTTGAAAGGCCATACGCTGGCCAAAGGTTTTTTTGAACCACTGGGCATGGGCCTTGCCGGGGTGTTCCTGTTTTTTCTTCGCGAAAGTCCCTACTACGCCGACTGGGCATTGCTGGTGGGAATTGGCCTTGTGAGCGCGGCACTGTGGCCTTTGCTCGCCAAAACCTACCATAATTACCTGCATACCTTGCAGGACGCGCTTGGTCGCCGGTTTATTGCTGCCGATGAGCTGGCTCTGCCGGCCGAAGCTACTGCCATCATTGCGCAGACCTTAGATAGCGACCGTCCCGAAGCGGTGCTGGCAGCTCTTGACTATCTACCCCACGATCAGCCTACTCTGCTTCTTGAGAAGCTGGATACGTTGCTGAATCATGCTGATGCCCGTGTTCGACTTCGTACGCTGGAGGTAGCAACCGAGCGCTCTATTCACCTGCCACCAACTGCCCTGACCGACCGCGTTCGTACTGATGCCGATCCGCTGGTACGCCAGCAAGCCGCTCAACAGCTGGCAGGGCAATCCAAAGATGCCATTGCCACGGGGCTTCTCAGTACTAGTGACCGGGCTGTGCGGCAGGGAGCTATTATCGGGTTTTTTAGAAATGGATCCAGTCAGGCACCGGCTTTAGCGAGTTTGAACGCCCTGGCGCAGGGTCAAAACCCCACCGACCAGAAAGTAGTGCTGGCCTGTATAACGGCTCTGCACCTTACCGACAGGGTACCGTATGTACTGAATGCCCTTAAAAGTGATGATCCGTCTATTGTGTCGGGGGCATTGATGGCGGGCGGAGTGCAAACCGACCCAACGGTCTGGCACCAGATGGTTGCGTTTCTGACCGATCGCCAACACGGGCGCACCGCCGTGAGGGCCTTGGCAACGGTGGGCGACAAAGTGCTACCTGCCTTACCCATGCCTATGTCGGCCACCGACAACCCGTTGCTGCTTCGGCGAACGATTGCTGTTGTCGATCGAATTCGCAGTAAAGCCGCGCAAAACTGGTTGCTTGAGATGTTGCCTCATACACCCGTTCCGATGCGGTCGGCCCTATTGAAAAGCCTCAGTTCATTCCCTGCCATCGACCAGACTGATCAGCTTTACGAACAGTTGGTTAGTGAAGAACTCCGGCTGGCCCAGCGTTTGTTACATGGCCGCGCCGAAAGCGACCCCCATTCCTTACTGACAGAGGCTGTTCAGTACGAAATGGATGGGGTTGTAGACCGGTTGCTTTTGCTGATGATGGGTTTGTACGACAAGGAGACCGTGAATAGTGTGCGCCAAAGTCTCGATCATCAGGCTCAGGAGCGCCGGGCCAACTCCCTCGAATTGCTTGAAAACCTGATTCCTCGCCCCGTGTACGGTACGCTGCTAGCCCTAACCGATGATCTGCCCCTACCTGAGCGACTAGTTTTAATCAATACATCCGTTGGTCCTTTTGAGGGACAGACGGACCTCAAATCCTATATCACGCAGCAAGGTCAGACTCGCTTTACACCATGGACGGTTACAGTGGCCGAACACTTGATTGCCGACCGGAACCTTGCTCAAACATCATCGACATTAACCCGTATGGAACACAACACAACTTCCCCTGGCCACACTAGCGGACAAGCCACCGCTACTTCTGAAATCGAGCGTGTGCTGGTTCTTCGGAACAGTTCGTTGTTTGCCAGTACTCCCGCCAACGTTCTCAGTACCATAGCGCCAATTATGAAAGAGGTGTACGTTTCAGAAGGGCAGACTATTGTTCAGAAAGGAGAGGTTGGTACGTTTATGTTCATTATCCATCGAGGACAGGTCGGTATTTACGACGGCGACCGGCAACTAACTACCTTGCAAGAGGGCGATGTTGTGGGCGAACTCTCTCTGCTAGATGCCGAACCCCGCTCGGCATCGGTTGTTGCCCATACCGACCTAACGTTGTACCGCATTGACCAGGCCGATTTCTACGACCTCATGGAAGAACGTGACGAGGTAATGCAGAATATTATACGGATGCTATGTAGTCGTATTCGGGCACAGAATCAGAAACGGGGGTAGCTGGGAAGCCCCCTATAAGTGCATTTAACAGAGGGGGATTTTTCTGGATTTAATTAAAAAAATCCGGGTAATCCCCCTCTGTTATCTATGATGGGCTGTAGCCTCGAAAAATTAAAATTGCACTTTGAGGCATATAGTATAGTGGCTTCCACTGTCATTGTTCAATTATTCCTGAAGATCATAGAAAAAATGCAAGTAGTTCATTTATAGGTACTTGTTGGACTTTACTGCTTTTCGCTATACGATTACTCTATTCACTTGCACGGAATAAAGAAGTTTGCACAAAACCATGATTTTCAGTTTGTAGACTCTTGCGTTTGATAGGCTGAACCGCACACCTTTGTTGCAGTTCAACACTAATTCACAAAACGCAAATGAAACGGATTCAACTGACAATGGCTGCCCTAATGGTGGCTGCAGGACTGGTAAGCACGGGAGGTGCTTTTGGCCAGACGAGTGACGGTGTGTCGCGGGTGAATGTACAGAAATCAGACAGCAAGAAAGTACGCCTATATACACCTAGCGGAGTTGAGATGGCTATTATTGATGCCGACGGAACAACGCTCTACAAAGGAGACGTTCGGGCTCGTGCCGGACAGGGAACATCAATCAATCTGGCTAATTTACCCGACGGACATTATTTCCTGACCGCTACAAACAACGATTTCTGGCTGTCGCAGGGGTTAACAATTCGCAACGATCAGGTAAGTGTTGACGTGCAGAATGCATCCGCTTTGGTTAAACCAACGCTGGTTCCATACGGAAAAAACAAGTTTGAAATTGCTATGCCCGGTACAAAAATGGTTAATATTGCACTTTACGATCGGATTAACACCCTGGTATTCAGCGAAACGTACGAGAAAGGCGAAGCACACCGCTTTGACTTGAACCGCCTGCCCGAAGGTGATTATACGTTCGTGGTTGGTCCAGATTTCAAGCAGTTCACGGAGCGTATTGCCGTACAACGGTAGAAAGAAGTACGGTAGAAAGAATGAATGATGAGTGGTGAAATATTTCACCACTCATCATTCATTTTGTAGAGGTCACAAAATAGGTATAGTTATCTTCGGCTTCGAGCATGAGCATGTCGGTTAGGCTGGTTTTATGAACGTGAACACACGTCTCGAGTTTGGTGTGACTAAAAATATCTTACCAATTTATCTTCATGTGTTGCCTTTTGTTGTTTCCAACGTCTAAAATTTAGCGATCTCATGCTCGCTCCATCATTCGCTAACTGACTTGTGTTGTATGAAACTAACTATACTCCTGTCAGGCTTTGGCCTGTTTGCAACGCTACTTTTTATTGGCTCACAGTCGTCTGGTCAAACGGTTGGCGGAACCGTTTTTCGCGACTTCAATAGCAACGGTCAACGAGAAATAGCTACTGTGTCAGCCACTTACAGTGAGCCAGGTATTGCGGGTGTGGTTGTCACGGCATTTAACGCGGCCAGCACGCCCGTTGCCAGCGCCACAACCAGTACTTTAGGAACCTACACGCTGGCCACTGGTTCGGGCAACTTTCGGGTATCATTTGCGAATTTCCAGACGGGAGATTTTGTTTCGTTCCGAGGCACGCAAAACCGCTCCGATGTTCGGTTTGTGGCGGCTGGGACAACCAATGTCGACCTCGCGTTAAACTATCCGGCCCATTATTGTGGTGTTCCCGACCCCGCTTTGCTGGTGCCGTGTTACATCAATGGCGACCCCGTGAGTACTACGGCAACGTCGAGTGCGGGGGCTGCGGGCAACCGCGACGTGCTGGTGGCGGTACCCTACAGTGCGTCGGGACTTACTCCCCCCAAAACAATGGTAGCTACCGGGAAACAAATTGGTGCTGTATACGGATTGGCGGTGCATCGGGCGGCTAATAAACTATTTTCGGCGGCCTTCACGAAACGGCACGTTGGTTTTGGGCCGGGTGGCCCCGGCGGTATTTACCTCACCGACCTGCCTACCAACACCTCTACATTGTTCACAACGCTTAACGCCGGACCTGACCCGCACTCGGGCCTGCCTGCCGAAGCAGGAACGTCGAACCGCGATGCCGGGGCCTTTGATGCCGTTGGCAAAACGGGTTTGGGCGACATCGAAATTTCTGACGATGGGCGCATGCTCTACGTCGTGAATCTATTCGATCGGCGTATTTATTTGATTCCTATAGTGGCTGAAGCACCCGCTGGTGCTGATCCGCTCAATTACCTGGCTCCCGGTATCATCACGTCTGTTGCCATTCCTGACCCTGGCTGCGCGAACCAAACCTACCGCCCCTTTGCGCTGAAAGTGTCGCGGGGGAAACTCTTTGTGGGTATGGTGTGCAGCAATGAGGGAGTTGTTGTTAGGCAAAACCCACTCGCTGTGCCGGCGCCGGGTAATGCGTCGGTGTATGCGTTCGATGTGGCACCCCTAACCAATACCTTGAGTACCTCCGCTAATCAGATGTTGAATTTCCCCCTGACCTATCCCAAAGGTGCGGCCCTGGACGGCATTGAAGCACTGAAGAAGTGGTATGCCTGGGGCGACAATTTTTACAATGCGCCGTATAGCTCAACCAGTACACAAGGCACCGATGTGAGTTACCCGCAACCCTGGCTGACAGACATTGAATTTGACGTAGATGGGGCCATGATTCTGGGTCTGCGCGACCGTTTTGGCGATCAGACCGGCTATTTGAACGATGCGCCAGACCCCGCCGATACCAAAATGTATTCGGGCCTGGCGGCTGGCGATCTGTTGCGGGCAGGTCAGTGTGGGCCCAACGGAACCTACGTACTCGAAGCGGCTGGCTCGGTTTGTTCAAGCCTGAGTACACTCGGTGGACAAAACGGCGAAGGGCCGGGTGGTGGTGAATTCTATGACGATAATGCATTTTGCTGCCACAGCGAAACCAGTTACGGAGGTTTAGCGCTGTTGCCGGGCCGTGGCGAGGTAGTGAACGTAACGCTCAACCCGCTCGATCTCAATTCGGCGGGCTTCCGGTTTTATGATAACCTGACTGGGCAACAACGGCGATCGCAGGAATACCACCGCAGCGGCACCCAGGTTTATCAATCTGATAACGCCATAACGTTTGGGAAAGCCAATGGGTTGGGCGACGTAGAGCTGGCTTGTAGGGCTGCTCCGATTCAGATTGGTAACCGCGTTTGGAACGATACCAACGCCAACGGGCGGCAGGATGCCGATGAAACGGGCATTGCCAGTGTAACCTTGGGTTTGTATCAGAACGGCGCGTTGGTAGCTACCACTCAAACCGATGCCAGCGGGGAGTATTATTTTGGCCCTGACAACGTGCCAGACGGTGTACAACCATACACCACCTACGAAATCCGAATCAACCTGTCGGCACCAATGCTGATAGGGCAGACGGTCTCTGCGGCCAACATTGCTGGCGATGATTTGATCGACTCTGATGGACTCAAAAGCAACGGAAACGCAATAGCTACGGTACTGACAGGTAGCTACGGGCAGAATGATTACTCAATCGATTTCGGGTTCAACAGTTGCCCTCCGCAAAAGTGCATTCCGATTACGATTGGACGAATAAGCGGGCGGGAGTTACCAGCCGGTATTCGATAAACGATTTTTTGAGAGAATATGTCGAAGGAAACCCCGGTGACGCTTGTTGCCGGGGTTTTTTGTATTACGCGATTTCGCCGATTACCCGTTTCATGTCGATAGCCAATTTTTGAATGAACTGGAGTTGTTCGGCCAGTAACTGTTCATCGGGCAAGGTGGGTGTAGAAACTGTCTCTGGCAAAATTGTTCCTGGGGCATTGGTAATCGCCCCTACTGGAATGGCCACCTGTTTTTGAGGGTCGATTTGGGCAAGGGCATCCTGAAGATGAGCCACCGACCGGCGGAGGGGTCGTAGAACCTGATTGCCCAGCGAGAGAGTATCCTGGTTTACTGTATTGGTGGCGATAGTGGCGATGTTAGATGCAAAAATGTGGTTCAGAACGGCAAACTCCAGCAAATCCTGTTGGTGGCTCTGTTTGCTTTTAGGCTCCGACAACATCCGCTCAAAAGCTGCTGATAGGTTGGCCGACTGCACGTATAATTCCTTGCGAGCCAGTTTGTATTCGATTACCGATACGGGTTTACCACTTAAACTATCGGCCAGTTTTTGGAGATATTGGAGGTCGGCCTGTAGTACGTCGCGGAGGTGGTTGGCTACCTGATCGGATTCCCAGCGAGGAAACAAGCCGTAGCTGGCTCCCAACGCAATGAGTCCGCCTACAATCGTATCCAGCACCCGCTCTTCGACCACTTCGCGGAGGCCAACGCCCATAAAATGGAGCAGAATCAACACAAAAGGCGTTACGCATACCACCATCGTAATGTAGTTCCAACGCTGGAAACTATAAGTGCCAAGCATAAATACAACCATGAACACAAATAGAACGGTTGTATTGGCAATGGTTAGCAGCAGCAAAACGCCAATCAGACCACCTGCCAGCGTACCCAGAAGCCGGTCGCGGTTGCGCTGCCGGGTTAGGGCATAGGCGGGTTTGAGAATGAAGGTAATAGTCAGCAAAATCCAGTAGGTATGGTGCCCACTGCTCCAGAGTGTGGCGATCAGATACCCCACTAAACAAGCAATGGCCATGCGGAGGGCGTACCGAAAGGTAGTTGAACGGAGGCTCAGGTTGTCGCGTAACTGACTCAGCCGGATGGGTTGATGCGACACAAAACGGGAGTAGTCATAGGAGGTAGCAGGAGCCTTTTCAGTGGGCTGAGGGGCGTCTACTGGCAGATATAGAAGCCCATTGATTCGTTCCGTTAGTTGGCGAATACTGACCAGAATTCGCTTCAACACCAGCGGGTTACCAGTTTGTTCGGATACGGTCAGATTGTCGATTTGCGCATATAACTGGGCCAGATCAGTCGATAAGTCGAGCGGTGTTTGGCGCGTACCTTTTTCCTGAATCGACAGCCCGATGGCATCCAACTCCTCTACTAATCGCCAGATTAGACGGGCCACCTCATTGAGTAAACCGGTAGATCCAAACCGCTCCCGAAGCGAGTGATAGTCGTAGTACATGGCCGAAATCTGCTCGTACAGATCAACCACCTCGGAAAATGTGAGCACCAATGCCCGCCCTTCCAAGGTAGTTTCTTCTACCATCCGGCGACTTTTAAACAACAGTTCCCGTACCACATCCTGCTTCTCACTCACCTTCACATGCTGCGCCACCAGTCGCCGGTAATCGTCGTCGAGGTTGGTATGCCCATCATAAAAATCGGCCTTGATACGCAGGAAATCAGCAATTTCGTGAATGCACTCAGCTAGTGCCTGCTGGGCCTGCCGGTAGGGTCGAAACTGCCGGAAAGCCAGGCTAATGGCGGTGTACCAGATTCCACCAAGTAGAATCAGCAGGGCGTGCCACCAGATAGACGAGGTGGGCAAAGGGCGATCCATCGTCAGAATCATGATCAGCATTCCCGCCGACCCAACGGCTGCCGCCCGGTTCCCATAGACGTTGAAAAGAGCAAAAAAGAAACTCAGTGCGCCAATTTCAAGGCCCAGTATCCAGGGGTTTAATCGGGCATAGCCGGTGAGAATGGCCGTGACAAAAATGAACCCGCAACACACAAGCAGGCCATTGCGCTTATGCACGAGCGGGCCGGGCGAATCGGTGATGCTGGCGCACAGGGCACCCAAACCCACCATAAGGCCCCAATCGGGCTGGTTTTGAACCTGGAAAAAGAACAGCGCGGGCAACAAAATGGCAAGCGTAGTCCGCAGCCCATCCGAGAAATAGTGGCTGAATAAAAAGTAGCGGACAGAGCGGAAATGGTGGGACATTTAAAAGTGAATTAAACTACAACCCTAGCGTTCTAAACCCTGCCTACGCGGTCCCCCCTACCCTTTTTTTACCAAATCCGTCAGCAAATCAATCCAGATTGGGCTGTCGTTGAGGCTTTCGACCAGTTGCCAGTGGTCCCCACCATGTTTCTCGAAGAGTTCTTTGTATTCCTCGCCTACTTCGATGGTCGTTTCCAGGCAGTCGGCTACAAAGGCTGGCGAGAAAGCCAGCACGCTTTTAACGCCCTTTTTGGCCAGTTCGGGAATAACGTCGTCGGTGTAGGGCTTCACCCACGGGTCGTTGCCCAGGCGCGACTGAAAGCAGGTTGTGTAGTTACCCTCGGGAATGCCCAGGTGCTTCACCAACTGGCGGGTTGTTTCGAAACACTGCGCCCGATAGCAGTGCTGGTTCATGGCCGTTAATGACCCACAACAATCGCCCAGCTTACAAACCTGCTTCGTTACATCGCCCTTACGGATTTGGCGTTCGGGTAGGCCGTGGTAACTAAACAGAACGTGGTCGTAGTGGCGTTCGGAGAGGTATTTCTTGCCCAAATTCACAAAGCCCTCAATAAAAAGGGGATGATCGTGAAAGCTATTGACGAACCGAAGTTGCGGCATTACCTGCCAGGCTTTCAGGATGTCCATCACTTTCTCGTACACCGAGCCGGTGCTGGCCGAGGCATATTGTGGGAAAAACGGAATAACAATAATCTCGGTAAGGCCAAGACGCTGGAAATGAGCTAATCCGTCTTGAATACTAGGGCTCTGGTAGCGCATGGCCAACTTCACCTCATAGTCATCAGTGCCGAGTCGTTCCTGAAGCAGGCGTTCCGCAGCCACTCCATAATACTTAAGCGGAGAGCCCCTTTCTGTCCATAACTCTTTGTATACCTTGGCCGATTTGGGCCCACGGAACGGGGCAATAATACCATTGACAAGCAAAAACCGGGGAATGGCAGGAATATCGACCACGCGACCATCCATCAGGAATTCACGAAGGTACTTGCGCACATCGGGTACTGATGGGCTGTCGGGAGTGCCGAGGTTCACCAGCAAAACACCAGTTCGGCCACGCGGCTTCACTTTGTTGACGGGGGGAGATAAGACAGGGGATTCCATAGAAAGAAAGAAAAATTATTCTAATACCGGCTCAAATCGGGCCGGTTGAATGCGGTGAATACTTCGCCGGGCAGGCCCGTAAATACCCGAATATCAGTGAGTTCGCGGGGGCCACGCTTGCCCGAAAGCAGAATCTCGCCCTGCTTGATATAATCCGTCCAGGGGAGTGTGAAGCCGGGTTTTTCATCCGTAAATTTTGCGTAGTAAGCCCATTGCGACACTAAATGCGAGGTTTTGTCTACCCAAACCTTGTACTTGTTATCGGGCGTGTTGCCTACCCCTTTAAATGTAAGCTGGATTACTTCGGCGGCTTTATTATCCTGCGCAGGTTCTTCGCCAAGGTACTTAAGCGTTAAACCCGAATCTTTGAGTTTGAAGGGCATCACCAGCCAGTACGAGTCGTTGATCCAGGCTCCTTTGGCTGCTTTTACGTATTTGGTCACCGAGTCGGCATTGGTTTCCTCTTTACCATTGCGGAAAACCTTACCCTTGTCATTATTTACGTTCAGGATCACGGTCTGGTCATTTTTAAGATTATCAACCCGTACGTTGCCCGTCCATTTGTCCCAGATCAGGTGCCGGTTGCCAAAAAACGTCCAGGCAATGATATGAGTTTTGTCCCAGGCTTTGCGGCCTCCCATTGCCTGCATCACCTGATCGGCCAGCTTTATGGCCGCCGGGTCAGAGCCAACCAGGTCGAAGCCTTCAGCAGGCGGATTAGAGGAGGAACGTTGCGCCAGTAGGGGCGAAGTAGCCAGTAAAACGGCCACCAGAATTAGTTGAAGTTTATGCATAGCAGGGAGAGAGTCTAGTTTATTGAACTGGAAGTTAAGATTAATAAAATGACACAACTAAGCTGCCCTAGGTAAGGGTTTTAGACTCACTGTTAAGGGCTGTGTTGCCGTACTCAGTAATTCATTTAACTGAGTTAAGTATTGCTGTTTTTGCCGCTCGTACTGCATCTGTTGCAAACGATCGTTCTGAGTTTGAGCCAATATTCGATTTACATCGGTCAGTAAATCTAGAATGGCGTTTATTTTTTGTAGTTGTGATTTAACCCGTATCATAGTGTTAATTCTAAAAAGCCTTTCCTATTGAGATTGTCTTTTTGACTTCCAAAAAGTTTTTGCCAGTATTGTCGTCGACTTACAAAGTGAACGTATTCACTGTGAGTTGACAGATAAACAGGGCAAATGTAAGCATCTAAACCGTGGTCATAGAGCGAAAACGTAGTATAGTAATCGATTAATTCATCTACTAATGGCTCATATAGGTGGTAGGGTATAAACGTAACAAAATCAATATCGCCTGGATTGAGTTTGTTTGTGATAAAACTTCCATCTACCCACTGAATTAGTTTCTGACCGCCTGTGAATGCTTTAAGTTTGATATCGTACTCTTGCCAGTAGGTGAATAACGACTCACGGTTACTGGTCGGATACGGTTTAACAAACAAATCAAAAATCTCGGAGGGGGAGCACTTATAGCGACCTGGTGGTAATATGCCATCAACAGTCAAGGTGAGCATAAAACAAAGTTAACTGTTAATATAAACACTACTAATACCCCGGAAGCAACTCATCAAATAACTTGCCCAACGCCAAACAGGATCACGAAGAGCAAAGTAGATAAGGCAAGCTGCCCTAAACGGGGGTTGAGTTCGGAAGGTTGGTGATGCGTTGCCACTGCCCGACCATTCAGTACAAACAACGGAAAGGCCAGCAAATACAGGTACGTAATCATTGGCGCCGACGTTAGCACCGAGTAAAGCAGGGCGCAACACATACCCGCCAGCAACAGCGCCCAGTGATACTGAACGGCCCCCTGCCGGCCAAGTCGTACCGGAATAGAATTTTTGCCAGTCCGGGCATCGGTTTCAATGTCACGGATGTTATTGATATTCAAAACGCCCGTAGCGAAAAGGCCCACGCTGGTGGCAGGCAAAAACAACAGCGTATCGAACCGGAGTGTATGCAGATAATAGGTGCCCAACACACCGACCCAGCCAAAAAAGATCAATACGGCAATGTCGCCAAGACCTGCGTAACCGTAGGGACGTTTTCCGTTGGTGTAGCCAATGGCTGCGGCAATACAACCCAGCCCCAGAATCAGAAAGAACCAGAAAATGGTTTGTCCCCCTAGGCGGGTAGCCTCTGCCAACAACCAGATTCCCGACACCAGCGATAACACCGACGTTATAATGATGCCCCGTAGCATGGCAGCCTTTGTAATGTCGCCGGTGGCCACGGCCCGGCGTGGCCCCACTCGTTCGGCGGTGTCTTTACCTGACACCGCGTCGCCATAGTCGTTGGCAAAATTCGACAGAATTTGCAGGAAAATAGTGGTCATACAAGCCAGAGCGGCAATCTGTGGGTTAAACATGCCTGCCGAATAGGCCAGAAAACTACCCAAAATAATACTGGCCAGGGCCAGTGGCAAGGTACGCGGCCGGGCAGCAGCAATCCAATTTCTCATAAGTAGCGAAAGAGTGAAGGAGTGAAGGAGCGAAAGAGTGATGATGCCTGTAGGTCACTTTTTCGCTCCTTCACTTTTTCGCTCTTTTATAGTCCTACTGCCTTTTTAAACTCTGCATCGTTGGGTTTCACGCCGGATGCAAAAAAGTTGGTAAGCTGGCCCTGCTCGTTGATCACGTATTTGCAGAAGTTCCACGACGGAGCTTTGTCGTTCCAGCCATTCTGATCTTTTTTAGAAAGCCACTGATAAAGCGGGGATTGATCGTTACCCACCACGTCGACTTTCTCAAACATCGGGAAAGTAACACCGTAATTTTTCTGGCAAAACGACGCTATTTCGTCATTGCTGCCTGGCTCCTGGCTCATAAAATTGTTGGCAGGAAAGCCCAACACGACCACTTTATCGCCATGTGCTTTGTGGAATTTCTCCCAGTCGCCGTATTGTGGAGTATAACCGCACTTTGAGGCTGTATTCAGAATCACAATCTTTTTGCCCTTGTACTTGCCCAGATCGACTGTTTTTCCGTCGATGGATTTGACCGTGAAATCAAACAGGGTTTTGGCAGATGACACAGCATTGGCTGGTGCAGAAGCAGCGTCTTTTTTGTCGCTGAAAATACCTTTTACAATTGTTGAAAGAGACATAGCATTGAAGGCCACCAGTGCGAGGGCGGCAATAGCGAAAACAGTGAGTGTACGTTTCATAAAACTAGTTTAAAAAAGGAACGGGTTGTTAATGAGTACCAATAGCTGGTCACTCATTAACAACCCGTTGTTTGAAAGAATGGTTTAACCGTCAGGCTGCATCGCTGACATAGACTTTGATACCGCCAACAAGCGGGGCCACCAGGTTGTAAATAACCCCAAAAATGGCTCCAAACACCATTCCCAGAATACCGTAGCCAATAGGAAGGATAATGAGCATCGCAATGCCCCCGCCAAACATGGCTGAGCCTCCGTCTCCTTTGCCCATCATACCCATAAAGACTGAGCCGAAAGCCATAAAGAGGAGGGCAAAAAAGAGTCCCAAAGCAGCTAACAAAGCACCATACACGAGGGCTACAGAACCTACATCTATTTTTTTATTTCCCGTTTCATACGATCTAAATTGGTTAAGTGGTTTAGATCGTAATGTACGTTTTTTTGTCATGCTACATCTTCTCCGGCACGTCGATTCCCAGTAGCCCCATTGCTTTTTTAATCGTCTGCCCTACCAGATCTGCCAATACCACCCGCACAAGCAGAATATCAGGATTTGGCTCGCTTAGAATGGAGACTTCGGCGTAGAACTGGTTGAATGTTTTAGCCAGTTCATACGCGTACTGGGCCATGTATGAGGGCGCATAATCGGCGCCGGCCTCGGCCAGACGTTGGGGGTATTGATTTAACAGAAACAATAGCTGCTGCTCCGTCGGGTGAAACGTAACAGCAGGTAGCTCGTCAGGAATAGACAAGCCCATTTCGGCCACTTTCCGCATTACGGAGCGCGTTCGGGCGTAGGTGTACTGAATAAAAGGCCCCGTATGTCCGTGAACATCTACGGACTCTTCGGGGTTGAAGAGCATCCGTTTTTGGGCGTCAACTTTCAGCAGGAAATATTTTAAAGCACCGAGGCCAATCATCTGGAACAGTGTTTCCTGCTCTTCGGGCGAAAACTCGTCCATTTTGCCTTTGGCGGCTTCGTCGGCAGCTGCACGGGCGGCTTCGGTAACGGTAGCCACCAGATCGTCGGCATCGACCACTGTCCCTTCGCGCGATTTCATTTTGCCCGTTGGCAGGTCGACCATGCCGTACGAAAGGTGGTAGCAACCGTCGGCGTAGGGCCGCCCCAACCGGCGCATAATCGAGAACAGAACCTGGAAGTGATAATCCTGCTCGTTGCCTACCACCCAAATAGAACGGTCGTTGCGGAAATCGTTGAATTTAAGGTCGGTAGTGCCAAGGTCCTGGGTAATGTACACCGACGTACCATCGGAACGAAGCACGAGTTTCTGGTCGAGACCTTCGGCGATGAGGTCGATCCAGACAGAGTTGTCGTCTTTACGGTAAAAAACGCCCGACTGTAATCCTTCTTCAACTACTTCTTTACCCAGCAGATACGTTTGTGATTCGTAGTAGGTCTTATCGAAATGGGTGCCAATTTTTTGGTACGTTTCCGCAAAACCAGCGTATACCCACTCGTTCATCTGCTTCCAGAGGGTTACCGTTTCGGCATCGCCCTGCTCCCAAAGGCGCAACATAGCCTG
>Ga0105048_10004095_pt1 | contig 23851 bp, 25 predicted proteins | sample MAT05_FD_78382 | JGI IMG/M metagenome (GOLD analysis project Ga0105048, IMG submission 78382) | Freshwater microbial communities from Lake Fryxell liftoff mats and glacier meltwater in Antarctica - MAT-05 | ecosystem: Environmental > Aquatic > Freshwater > Ice > Liftoff microbial mat | place... | reverse complement strand
GGCAGAGAGTACTCATGTTCGCCCATCAAAAACAACCTGTGACCAGGTCTTATTCATAGTTTTCACAGATATCCGACCCCACCACCATCGCCAAAAGCGATAGGCATGAAGCCCGCCCTCAAGCCCTCCAACACAAGCGAGTAATCGCGTTACACCAGATGCCAAGTTCCACAATTCGAAGTGGTGTAGAAGCCGACGTCGGTTGGGCTGATCGTCACATACTGGGTGCCAGCGGCCGAAATGAAGTCGTTCGCAATGATTGAACCCAGCTCGCCATCGAAGGACGTTAGGCGCGCCCAGTAGCAGCTAGCAGCTGAGGTCGTGGTGAACGTGCCACTCAATATATGCACGCCGATTCTGTGGGTTCCGGGCACGATTGTGCCGACCGGCGCAGATGCAGGGGCCGTGTATGTCTTGAATTTTCCGCAGCCAGAAGTGAACTTGAATGCAAGATCTGAAGGCAAGACGTCCACGATCATGCGCCCCGTAAACGATTGATAGTCATTCGCCAGGATTTCGCCAAGCGTGCCGCCCAGTCCACTCAGCCGCTCCCAGTAACAGCCTGAGTGAGCGGTGTCCGCTACGTACCGGCCGGGCGGAATCTTTGAGTTTACAAGAAATGTCCCCGCGCTAAATGTGAGTATCGGCGGCGGGGGAGGCGGCGGCGGTGGGGGTGGCGGGGGTGGCGGCGGCGGTGGCAAACGTGTGTCCATGAGGCGTGCTGGTGGGAGTCCGGTGAATGATCCGGTGGGGAACCAGCCGAGAACGTCGACGATGATGTCGACGGTGCCTGTTGGTGAGTAGATCGAGACTTGTCCGCTGGTGCCGAGTGCGACGATGACCATGTTGGGCACGATCTGTCCGGCAACGAAGTTCAAGTTGGAGGAGTTGGGTTGGGGTTGTCCGGTTGGCCAGATCGTGAGGTAGCCGCCGGACGAAGGGTTGACGGCAGTGACGTTTAGTGCGACCGAATCGACACCAGACGCTGGCACACCCCCTCGACCAGCAATCGTCAAATTGAACGTGGACCCAGCCGATAGCGGCCCGGTCTGATTGAACAGACCATCGATGGTGTCCGCTGCAACAGTCACTACCGGTGCAAGGATCGAGAACAAGAGAGCCGTTGTTGCGAGTCGACGGAGTTTCATGAACGAACCATATTCGTGTTCAGCGAGGCTATGAACCGACTCTGCGTCCCATGGGGCTGAATGGTCCCTCCAAGAACACCAAAAGCGATAGCCGCAGCCCGGGTTAGGCCGGAGCAGTGGCGTGCACCGCACTCAGCCTGGCCGGCAACGCCTTGCAAGCGACTACCCTGACAGCCGATGTTCGACGGAAAGTTCCGCGTACCGGTCGATAGGGCCGTCAAGCCGCTCGGCGACGGACTGCGCCGCACCGGCTTGACTCCCGACCACCTGACCGTCCTCGGATTGCTTGTGGCGATGGGTGCCGCGACGGCGATCGGCTTCGGTTACCTGAAGCTTGGTCTGCTGTTAGTGGTGTTAGCCGCCTTGCCTGATCTGCTTGATGGTGCGCTGGCGAAAGCGTCCAACACGTCCAGCCAGCGGGGCGCCTTCTTCGACTCGACGATCGATCGTTTCGCCGATGCGCTGCTGTTTGGCGGCGTCGCCTGGCACTTCTCTGTCAGGAATGAGCCGACGTACATCGTCATGTTGCCGTTCGCGATCATGGCGCTGAGTTCAGTGATCAGCTACATGCGAGCCAAGGCCGAATCGCTGGGGCTCAATGCCAAGGGTGGCTTGATGGAGCGCGCCGAGCGCATCATCGCACTATGTCTCGGCTTGTTGTTCGAGCCCCTGCTGATCGCAATTCTGTGGGTGATGCTGGCGCTCACGCTCATCACCGCTGTTCAGCGCTTCGTCAAGGTCTGGAAGCAGGCAGCGGTCGCGCCGATCACGGCCGCGAAAATCGAAATGCGGCGCAGTCGTCGACAGAGTCGGCGAGTTGTCCGCACTGAGCGGCGTCGCATGCGCATCAGCCGCACCACCGGTCGCATCTCGACTCGCCGTGACTGAAGCCGACGCGCCCCGGCGGCGCATCGCAGACGCAGCGACCGTTGGCAGCTACCGCCTTGGTTCGCTGGCCGCACGAATGATGCCCGGCCCAATTGCATCTGCGGCCGCTGCCTCGTTGGGGTTTGGTGCCAGCTTCTCCAGCCCTGCCAAGCGAGCGATGATCGAACGGCACCTCAAGCGCGTCAATCCCAAGCTGCGCACCGCTTCCCTTCGCGTCGCGGCACAACAGGCATTCGACAGCTACGCGCGCTACTACATGGAGAGCTTTCGGCTGCCGACGCTGAGCAAGCGCACCGTTGATCGCGGGTTCACGATCGACGGCTACGAGCACATCACCAGCGCCATCGAACAAGGCAACGGCTGCATTCTGGCGCTGCCGCACATGGGCGGTTGGGAGTGGGCCGGTCGCTGGATCACCGACCAGGGGTTGCCGATGACGGTGGTCGTCGAGGCCCTTGAGCCCAAGGAGTTGTTCGACTGGTTCGCCGAGTTGCGCAAGAATTTGGGCATGACCGTCATCCCGACCGGACCGCATGCCGGAGTTGCAGTGCTGAAGGCGCTGCGCGCGAATGAAGTCGTGTGCCTACTTTGCGATCGCGACCTCGAGCGCAACGGAATCGAAGTGGAGTTCTTCGGCGAGAAGACCACGCTTCCTGCCGGACCGGCCCTGATGAGCCTGCGCGCTGGCGCGCCGCTTCTGCCGACGGCCACGTACTTCACTCCGGCTTATCAAGGTCATCACGCGATCGTGCGACCTCCGTTGCCAATGCAACGGTTGGGACGTGTGCGCGAGGACCTCGAGCGCGTGACCCAACTCCTCGCCTACGAGCTCGAGTTCTTGATTCGGCGCGCGCCGGAACAGTGGCACCTGTTCCAACCCAACTGGCCGAGCGACCCCGGCTACTGAATGTCGATCGCGATGTCGACTCATCCGAATCAGGAACACCACGACCGGATCACCGAGCGCATCGCACGGCGCAGTGCGGAGTACCCGCTGCCACCGAGCTGCGCGTCGATCGATATTCTGACGCTTGTCTTCAATACCGATCCCGCGATCCTGCGTGAGACCGCGGCGAGCGTCATCGCTCAGGATGCGCCGGTGTGGCGTTGGGTGATCATCGACAATGGCAGCACTGACGCTGGCACGCATGAGGTTCTGCGCGACCTGGCAAGCCACAGCAACATTGTCATCGAGCCACTTCCTGAGAACTTGGGCATCGTGGCCGGGCACCGCCGAGGACTGGAGCTGTGCATCGGGGAGTTCGTGGCGCTGCTGGACCATGACGATGTGCTGACCCCCGACGCATTGCGTATCGTCGCGTGGTACATCGATCGCTTCGATCGCCCAGGCTTTCTTTACAGCGACGAAGATAAGTGCGACACCGAACACCGCCGCTTCGCACCGCTCATTAAGCCCGACTTCAGTCCCGCACTGTTGAACGACACGGCCTACACCTGCCATCTCTCCGTAGCTGAACGTACATTGCTCGTCGGATGTGGCGCATTCACCGACGCGACCGTTGAGGGAACGCAGGACTGGGATATGGCGCTGCGACTGGTCGAGTCCGGTTGCGCAGTCGTGCACGTTCCCGAGATCCTGTACAGCTGGCGAGCACTCCCAAGCTCGACGGCACTGACGTTGTCGTCGAAGCCGTACGTGCTGGATGCGCAACGCAATTGCTTGCAGCAGCATCTGCGGCGACAAGGGCTCGACGATCGCTTTGAGGTCGTCGCCAACCCGATGTTCCCAGAACCGAATGGATTCTGGTGGATCCGCCGACGTGAAGGACTACCCGAGCCCCGCGTCGAGATAGTCGTGTCAGGACCGATGGCGCCGGGTCAGTTGCGCGAAGCAGTGGGGTTGCTCGAATTGATCCCGGACGCCGGACTCATCTGTACGCCACACCCCGACGAACCGATCGACGCGCACTTCCGGTCGTGTCGACGCGATGCAGTGACCATTTGCGCACCGTGGGTGGCGCGGGCGACGGCGCTCACGGAAATCGGCGCAGTCGACAACGACATAGCTGCCAACGACATAGCTGCCAACGACATAGCTGCCAACGACCTTGCGGGCCGGCTGCGTTCGCAGGGGTGGCGCACGATTGCGACGCCGTTCCTTACGGCAGGGGGCCGCTAGCCCGGTCGGAGGCTCCTCTGGGGCGGGGTAGGCTTGCGAGTCATGCCTGTTGAGCAACGCGATGGATACCGCCTTTGGGAGGGCGGACCAGTCCCGAAAGGGGTTGACGGCATCACGATTGGTTCACTCGTCATCGTGCGCCCGGGCAAAGCGTCGTCGTATCGGCTTCGTCGCGAACTCGTGCACGTACGCCAGTGGCGGCGCTACGGCCGGATCGGCTTTGCTGCGCGTTACCTCGGCAGCTACTTGGTGTGGCGCTTCCGCCGTAAGGGCCACCACGGCGCCATGCTGCGCGTTCCGCTCGAGATCGAAGCCGATTGGGTAGCGCGCCGACAGCTCGCAACCGCTGTGCGCGACGAGTTTTCCGAGCACGCCGCGTTGTAGCTCGTAGGTCGGCCGATATGTTCGGCCTTGGCTTCCCCCAATCGATCGAATCTGGCGTACGCGCAGGACTCGCGAAGGGAGCCGCCGATGATGGAACTGCCGGATCGTCCCGCGCCACCACGCTCACTCTTGGAACGTGTGCGGGCGTGGGTCGCGTGGGTCGGCATCGGTCGCCTCGCCGCCTCGGCGATCGCCGTGCTGGTGGTGCTCGCTGGCGGCTACTGGTTGGTCAGGCCACCAGCGGCGACCACGGAATCGAAGTTGCCCTACGCCGGTTCCGCGAGCACGACGGTCGTGAACACTGCAACGTCTGTGACCAGTCCCGCTAGCGCGATAGCGGTCGATAGCGAGTTCGTCGTTGTGCACGTCGCTGGCGCCGTCAGCGCGCCCGGCGTGTATCAACTCGTCGCCGGTTCGCGCGTGATCGACGCGGTGCAGGCCGCGGGTGGGCTGGCAGCCGATGCCAACCCCGATGCGGTCAATCTCGCGGCTCTCGTCACCGACGCAGAGCGCGTCTATGTACCGGCGGTGGGCGAGTTGCTGGCGCCCGTTGTAACGACTGCCAGCGGGGGTGGTTCGGCGACACAGGTCTGGCCGATCAATATCAACGCTGCCGACGCCACTCGGTTGGAAGACCTACCTGGTGTTGGCCCGGCCACTGCTGCGTTGATCATTGCCTACCGCGATCAACACGGGCCGTTCGGGTCGGTCGAGCAATTGGCCGAAGTGCGCGGCATCGGCCCGGCCAAGCTGGATGCGATTCGCGCGCTGGTCGCCGTATGAGGCTCGCGGTTAGAGAAACGCGCCGCCCAGAATCAGGTTGGCGGCGATCAACGCAACGACCACGCCGATCCACACGCCGCTGGCGAGCCACAAGAACTCGCGCCAGTAGTCGCGCCAGGTGGCAACTGGTGTGCGCGTCGCTATGCGAGCTGCGACGGTTCCGAGCAGTACCCACAGCGCGGCGCTACCCAACAGCGCCAGTGTGTACGAATGACCGGTTGTCAACGGTGCGCCCATCACCAACAGCACGGGCGCTGCGACGATCGACAGCAAGAAGCCGCCGACACCGCGCCACGTCTGTGTGTTGTTGCGCAACATCAGTAGGCCAACCAACCCGATTAGCGCTGGCAGCATCAGCCCGGCGATCGGGCCCCGTTGGCGAACCTGCTTGCGGTACGCCTTCGGGCCGCGCGGAATCGGCGAGGCCGGGGGCGGCGTGGCTTCCATGACGCGAGCGTACGAGCTGGCACCATCGGTGACCGCGCATCACCGTCGCGACGGGCCTGGCGTCGCGCGTGACGGGGTCGTCGTGCTGATCGCCATCGTGTTGGTGGTCGGTGTCTGTGCTGGCAGCAAGTGGGCACTGCTGGGTGCGCCGATTGGATTGTTGTGGCGCCTCAGGGCGGCGACGGTTGCTTGTTGTGTGGCGGTGGCGGTGTTCGGCGGCTGGCTGGGCACACACGCGTGGGAGTCAGCGCGGCCGCGTCACCTTGGTGAATACCGTGGCTGGGCCGAGTTGGTGGCTGACCCAGCGCCGTTCGGCCAAGGACTCCGCGCCACATTCGAGATCGAGGGCGAACGCTTCGATGCCTGGTTGTATGGCGGTCAGCGGCGCAAGCTGGCTGATCGCCAAGCCGGTGAGTTCGTGTGGGTACAGGGTCGGCGCAGCGAGCTGACTACCGGTGCCCGTTGGGCGGCGGTGCGCCACGTGGTGGGCCGCTTCACGCCGACGGTGTTGGCCGACGTGCTCGCTGGCTCGGCGCTCGATCAGGCAAGCAACCGGGTCCGGCGATCGCTGCGCGGTGTTGCCGAGGCCACAATGGCAAGCGACGATGCGGCGTTATTCAGCGGTCTTGTGATTGGCGACGATGCACGCCAGCGGCCGGAGGTGATCGACGCGTTTCGCGGGTCGGGCCTCTCGCATCTCACCGCCGTGTCTGGGCAGAATGTTGCGTTCGTGCTCGCGGCCGCACTGCCCTTGCTGCGTCGCTTACGGCCATGGTGGCGGTGGGCAGCGACCGTTGCATTGGTTGCGTGGTTCATGGCGCTGACACGTTTCGAACCATCCGTGCTACGCGCAGGCGTAATGGCGATGCTCGCGGCAACGGCCTTTGTGCGCGGCACGCAAGCGTCGCCGGTTCGTCTGTTGGCGCTGGCGATCATCGCTTTAGTGACGTTGGACCCGCTGTTGGTGTGGTCGGTCGGGTTCTGGTTGTCGGTCGGCGCGACCGCAGGTGTGTGCGTAGTTGGCCCGTGGCTACGCGAACGCGTGCCCGGGCCTCCATGGTTACGTCTACCAATGGCGGTGACGCTTGGGGCGCAGATCGGTGTCGTGCTGCCGAGTGTGTTGGTGTTCCATCGCTTGCCGGTGGTGTCGCTGCCCGCGAATCTGCTGGCTGTTCCGGCCGCTGGCTTCGTCATGCTCTACGGGTTGCCAGCGGGAATGGTCGCGGCTGCCTTGCCGTCAGCGTTGCAACAAGTCATCATGCTGCCCGCGAAGTGGGGTACGCATTGGGTGTCGCTCGTCGCACGGCTTGGCTTCGCGGTCGAGCCAGCACCGATGTGGAGTGCCGCATGCTGGTCGATCGGGTTGCTGGCGTGGTTTTGCTGGTGGCACTTTCGGCCGCACCCGGCGCGTGTGCCAATCTGACGTGATCATGACGACCCACCTAATTACCGGCGACGACGAGTCGTTGGTGTTGTCGGCCATCGGCGAGCTCGTCAAGGAGTTGGTGGGCGATGATGATCGCTCGTTGATGGTTGACGACTTCGACGGCGAGGAGTTCGAACTGCGCTCAGTCGTCGACGCGGCACAGACCGCGCCATTTCTCACTGACAAGCGAGTGGTTGTCGCTCGGGGGATGGGTCGCTTCGCGGCTGCCGACATCGCCCCGCTCGTTGCGTATCTCGCCGACCCATTGCCCTCCACCGCGCTCGTCCTCGTTGGCGGCGGCGGTCGGCTGCCGAAGGCGCTGCTCGACGCCTTGAAGCAAGCCAAGGCCACGATCGTCGAAACCGCACCTCCCTCACGCGCCCGTGAGCGATCGGGATGGTTCGAAGAACAAATCACCGCCGCCGGTCTGCGACTCGATGCGCAGGCGGTGCAATTACTCACCGGCTGGTTGGGCGAAGACGCGGGTCGCCTGCAGGGCGTGATCGAGACTCTGTTGGCGACGTTCGGCGGCGAGACGGTGCTGCGCAGTAACGACATCGAACCATTCCTGGGCGAAGCCGGTGGCATCCCACCATGGGACCTCACCGATGCGATCGACTCTGGTGACCCGACCAAGTCGTTGCGGGCGTTGCATCGCATGATCGGCGCCGGCGATCGCCATCCGCTGCAGGTGATGTCGATCCTGCACGGCCACTACGGCAAGCTGCTGGCGCTAGATGGCAGTGGCGCGCGCGACGAAACGTCGGCGGCAGCGGCGATGGGGATCAAGCCGGGCTTCCCGGCAAAGAAAGCGCTCGATCAGTACCGCAAGATGGGCGGAGCGCAGGTCAACCGTGCAATCAGTCTGCTGGCCCAGGCCGACCTCGACCTGCGTGGTGCCAAGGAGTGGCCCGACGAGTTGGTGATGGAAGTACTAGTGGCGCGACTGTCGCGCCTGGTCAGCCAGCGGCGTTGAGCTTCTTCATCAGGCGGCTCTTGCGACGAGCGGCCTGGTTCTTGTGAATGACCTTCTTGGCAGCTGCCATGTCGAGGCGCTTGACGGCGAGGCGCAGCGCTTCTTCGCTCTGGTCGGTGCCGGCGGCGGTCGTTGCGTTCTTGACGCGCGTCTTCAGCTCGCTCTTGACACCCTTGTTGCGCTCGGCAGCCTTGGCGTTGGTGAGAATGCGCTTCTTCTGACTCTTAATGTTTGCCACTGACACAACTCTCTAACTCATAAGGCGGGTTTTCGCGGGAAATCGGCCTGGGAAGGCTACCCGCGCCCCACCGTCGACGGCAACCGTCACACCGATAGCATCTAGCGACTGCCCATGGATCTCGCCCGCATTCGCAACTTCTCGATCATTGCCCACATCGACCACGGCAAGAGCACGCTGAGCGATCGCATCCTGGAGTTGACCGGCGCTGTCGATATGCGCGATATGCGCTCGCAATACCTCGATTCGATGGACCTCGAGCGCGAGCGCGGTATCACGATCAAGGCCCAGAATGTGCGGGTCGACTGGAAGGGGTTCACGCTGCACCTGATCGACACCCCCGGCCACGTCGACTTCGGGTACGAGGTCAGCCGCAGCTTGGCGGCGTGCGAGGGCGTGGTCTTGGTCGTCGACGCGGCGCAGGGCATCGAGGCGCAGACACTGGCTAACTGCTATCTCGCGCTCGAGCACGACCTCGAAATCGTGGCTGCGCTGAACAAGATCGACCTGCCGGCGGCCGACCCCGATCGTTACGCGATGGAGATCGAAACCGTGCTTGGTATTCGGGCGGAAGACATCTTGCGCATCTCGGCCAAAACCGGCGACGGCGTTCCAGAACTACTCGATGCCATCTGCGACCGGATTCCGGCACCGAAGGGCGATGCCGATGCGCCACTACAAGCCTTGATTTTCGACAGCCAGTACGACCAATACCGCGGCGTCGTCAGCAGCGTGCGGGTGATGAACGGTCGCCTGACCGCCAACTCGAAGTTGCTGTTCATGCAGGCGGGGACGCCGCAAGAGGCAATCGAGGTCGGTGCTCGCCGCCCGGTACCGACACCGGTAGCCGAACTGGGGCCTGGCGAAGTGGGTTACCTGATCGCTGGCATCAAAGACGTTGGCCAAGCACGCAGCGGTGAAACAGTCACGACCTTCCATCACGGCGCGACCGAGGCGCTTGACGGCTATCGCGATCCGAAGCCAATGGTGTTCTGTGGGCTGTTCCCAATCGACGGCGACGATTTCGAGCTGCTGCGCGAAAGCATCGAGAAACTGAAACTCAACGACGCCAGCATCAGTTACGAACCCGAGTCATCAGGCGCGCTGGGGTTCGGGTTCCGTTGCGGGTTCCTCGGGCTGCTGCACATGGAGATTGTGAAGGAGCGGTTGGAACGCGAATTCAACTTGGCGCTGATTGCAACCGCGCCGAGCGTGGAATACCGCGTGCACAAGACCAACGGCGAAATCGAACTGTGCGACAACCCTGCCGACCTGCCGCAGCCGCAGAGCATCGACTACATCGAAGAGCCGTACTTTCGCGTCAGCATCATTACGCCCAAGGACTACACCGGCACGTTGATGGATCTGTGTCAGACCCGTCGCGGCGAGATGAGCAAGATGGAATACCTCTCGCCGGAGCGCGTCGAGCTGCATTATCTGATCCCGCTCGCCGAGGTCGTTGTCGACTTCTTCGATCAGATGAAGAGCCGCACGCAGGGCTACGCCAGTCTCGACTACGAGCTCAGCGGCTATCAGCGCAGCAATCTGGCCAAGGTCGATCTGTTGTTGAACGGCATTCCCGCCGACGCGTTCAGCACGATCGTGCACCGCGACAAGGCCTTCGCCTACGGCGCGCGTATGTGCGAGAAGCTGAAGGAACTGATTCCGCGCCAGATGTTCGACGTGCCGATCCAAGCTGCGATCGGCGGCAAGGTGATTGCGCGCGAGACCGTGAAGGCGAAGCGCAAAGACGTGCTCGCAAAGTGCTACGGCGGTGACATCACCCGTAAGCGCAAGCTGCTCGAGAAGCAGAAGGAGGGCAAGAAGAAGATGAAGTCGATTGGTCGTGTAGAGATCCCCGGCGACGTCTTCATCTCCGCGCTCAAGCTCGACGACTGAGTGGCGCTAGCTAGCCGGATTGCTTCACGGCTTGGCGTCGGCCCACGAGTGGACCACCGATACATCGGCAACGAAACGAACGCCAGCACCACGCTGCCACCGGTGAGCCGCCTCAGCGAGACAGTCGTGCAGCAAGGTCACTGCCGCTGCCGCAGTTTCTTCTGGAACGTGCAGCAGTAGTTCGTCGTGCAGGCACAACACGATGCGTGCATCGATGCCGGCGCCTCGCGCGCGAACGGTCACAGCCCACACCTTGAACAGTTCGGCTGCCGCGCCCTGCACCATCGCGTTACGCGCATATCGCCCGCGCGCGGCGGCAACAGTTTGATAGTCGGCATCGTCACCGATCGACCACATGCGAATCAGTCGACCGCCATACGTGCGCAGATCGCGTCCGTCGATTCCCGCCTGCGCAGCGTCGGAGAGGTACTTGATCGCCACAGGGAACGCTGTCTCCATCCCGCGCAACGCCTGGCCAGCGGTGCCGCTGGTTTGTCCGTACATCGCGGCCAGCACTGCCACCTTGCCTTGGCGCGTTCGACACCCAAGCGCTTGGCGACCGGCGCGTACAAGTCGTCATCGAGAGCAGCCGTGCGCAGTCCTTCGTCGGCCGACACCACTGCGAGCACGCGTGGCTCGATCTGGCCCAGGTCGGCGCGCACGAAGACATGGCGAGGCGCGGCCACGACGATTGGTCGCAGTTCGACCGGAAGATTGTGCAAACCCACACCGGCAGTCATACGGCCAGCAGCGCCGTCGCTGCCTGACCACTCGCCGCGCAATCTGTCATCGTCGCCGACGTTCGCGTCGAGCCAGCCGTAGCCGAATGTCGTGGCAATGCGTTCCGCCTTACGCCAGTGAAGCAGCGCAACGACGGCCGGGGGAGGATCGCGCAACTCCTCGAGCCTTCGGGCTCGCGTGTCGGGCACGTCGATCCCGAGACGACGGAGCATTGACTTCACATCTGCCGGGCTGCGCAAGTCGATGCCGCTTCCCGGCGGCAAGTGCTGCAACACCAGCTGATCGCGACGGGCGCGGAGCGCCTGCGCTTCGCCCTCAGTCGTTGGTCGGTCGCCGATCAGCGAGCGCAGCAGCGACTCCGCGACTCTGCGGTCAATCGGCAGACCGTCGACGGCAAGTTCGGCGCACAGCAACTCGGCCGCCGACTCGCTGCGCGCCGTTGCGTCAGCGTCCCCGATAACCGACAATGCGGCCAGTTGTTCGCGCTGCCAACTTGCGACCTTGAGGGCTGCCGATGCCCATGCCGCCAACCGAGCTGGCGACTGTGCCCAACCACCCGCCACCCAGTCCGGCCGCAAGAAGCCGTCGGGCTGATCTGGCTGTTCGGGATCGCCACCGTCGTCGGCTCCGCGACCAAGCAGATTGAGTTGGCCGAGCGCTGGTGCCGCCTCGTGATCTAGACCGCCCATGGCCGACCAGACGCGAACCGGATCTGCGTGCCATACGCCAGCAAGTAGCCGGTGTACGGCAGCGAGATCCCAGCAGGTGGCAACTCGCGTTCCGTCTGCGACTAACGCAGCCGCTGTGGCGTTCGACCACAGCACCCATCGCGGCCGCAGCTCGAGGTCCACCCTCGCGATGAGCCGTGCAACATCGTCGATCTCGACCGCGAATGAGGCGCCGATGGTCGCGAAACCGGCGGTCGTCTTGCTGCCCACGGCAAGGCCCAGCAGCGTTCCAGTCGTCACCCCGGCGGCTCGCAGCTCGTCGAGGGCGTGCGCAGAATTGTGAATCTCGACGAGCACATGGCCATCCTTGCCGTCATGGGACTAGAAAGGATGCAATGACGTCGTCCCCGGAGCAGTTGTCGTCTACCAAGGCGCCGTCGATGATGTTTCGCTCGTTACGGCACCGCAACGCTCGGCTGTTCTTCTTCGGTCTGCTAGTCAGCACAGTCGGCACATGGATGCAGATGACCGCCATGTCGTTGTTGGTCTACGAACTCACCGGCAGGGCAACAAGCGTCGGTGTGACCCTGCTCTGTCAGTTTCTGCCGATGTTGTTACTTGGTGTGTGGGCTGGAGCGGTCGCCGACCGTCACGACAAGCGCCGCATTGCGTTGCTGACGCAATCGTTGCTGGCCGTGCAGGCTGCATTACTCGGAACGTTGTACCTGTTGGATCTGTTGACGCTGCCGATTGTGTACGTGCTGTCTGTCGTGCTTGGCGTGATCACGGCCTTTGACAATCCTGCACGCCGCGGCTTTGTGATCGAGCTCGTCGAACCGTCGGAGATCACGAACGCTCTGTCATTGAACACCGCAGTGATGACCGGCTCGCGAATTGTCGGCCCTGCGATCGCTGCCGGGCTGAAGGGTCCGCTCGGCGCCGGTTGGCTGTTCATCATCAACGCGGCGACATTCACCGCCATCTTGTGGCCATTGCTGGCAATGGACCGCACGCGACTTCAACCTGTCACCCGCGCGGTACGGGGTGGCACGCCAGTGCGCGACGCGCTGCGCTTCATCACGCGTGATCGTCGGCTACTTGTGGTGTTCGTCGTATTCACCGTCGTGGGAACATTCGCCTTCAACTATCCCGTGTCGCTCCTCAAACTTGCGATTACGCGCTTCGGCAGCGAGTCGCTCTTCGGAATTCTGCTCGCCGCGACTGGTCTCGGCAGCATGGTTGGCTCGCTCATCACCGCAGCCCGGCCACGGATCACGACCTGGTGGTTCTTCGGCAACGGGGCGTTGTTGGGGGTTTCGGGTTTGGCGCTGGCGTGGGCCCCGACAGCGTGGGCAGCAGTACTTTGCGCCATTCCGGTGGGTCTCGGAGGCGCGGCGTTTGTGGCCGCCCAGAACGCCATCGTGCAGCAGGAGTCTCCCGCCGACATGCGCGGTCGCCTTCTCGCGCTCGGAGCCGTCGCCTTCCTCGGAACGACGCCGATCGGTGCGCCGGTCACAGGCTGGATCGCCGACAACGCCGGTGCCGAGTGGAGTTTGGGGTACGGCAGCATGCTCACACTGGTAGCCGTTGCCATCGGCTTCGCGATTCGCTGGCGATCAACTCGCCCGCAGGTTCCAGCCGATCATCACCAGCCGCGCACGATGGTCGTGGATTACGCCGACGGTGGCGGTGTCGTTCCATAGTGACGCGCCAGCACTCGCGTGCAAGTCAAGAAAGCGCGCGGTGAGTATCCGGCTGAGGTGGCCGTGTGTGAACGCGACCACAGCTCGACCGGCGGCGACTCGCTCGACGTGTGCGCGAAATAGGTTGGCTCGGGCTGCGACCTGTGCCACGTTTTCACCCGCAGGGCAACCGCCTTCGAACAAGTTCCAGGTCGGGTCCTGCTCCAGGATCTCGCTACTGGTGAGGCCTTCGTAGTCGCCGTAGTCGTACTCCTCGAGTGCCGGCACTTGTTCCGCCGCGTACTCAGGGAGCGCGAGCGCAGCAGTTTGCGCTGCTCGTTGGAGAGGGCTGGTGAACACCAACGGTTGGGCGCCGTCAAGCAGACGAGTCAACAGGGGAGCGAGCGCGAGCGCCTGTTGTTCGCCAGCGAGCGTCAACCCAAGGTCGGTGCGCCCGGTGTGGCGGCCCGCGACCGACCACTCGGTCGCGCCATGGCGGACGACAAGGATGAGCGCTGGCAGGTTCACGGTGGAGAGGGTAAGCGGTGCACTGGCTAGCACTCGGTAGCCTGGAGTGCCAATGCTCGATGAACGCAAGACTGCAATCCTGCGGGCGGTGGTGCAGGAATACATCACCACTGCGTCGCCGGTGGGATCGACGCACATCGCCAACGCGCCAGGGGTGCAGGTCAGTTCCGCAACGGTGCGCAACGAGATGGCTGTGCTTGAGCAAGAGGGCTACCTGGCGCAGCCGCACACGTCGGCCGGGCGCATTCCGACAGACAGGGGCTATCGCTTCTTCGTCGATCATCTCGCCGCGCCCGGGCCACTCGACTCGCAGGCTTCGCAACAGGTCGGGGCGTTCTTCGACTCGGCCCACGGTCGCCTCGAAGAACTGCTGCACCAGACCACGAATCTGCTTGCGCAGATCACCCATCACGCCGCGCTTGTCGTTGGGCCGCGCGCAGAGACGGCGGTTGTTCGCTCGGTGCAGGTCGTTGGGCTTGGCGGACGCACGGCAACTGTTGTGGCCGTCTTGTCGAATGGCACCGTTGAAAACGAACAGGTCGAGCTTCCCGTCGAGATGTCGGAGCTGCGCCTGTCGGCGGTGTCGGCGCACCTGCAGGCGCACCTGCCCGGCTCGACGCTCAACGCACTGCGGGATCTGCCCACGACCGGCGACAGCGAACTTGATGCGCTGTGCACCGCGTCGGTGCAATCGCTGGCGACGACCGCTGCTGCTGAACCCGTTTTCGTCGGTGGTGCCGCGTCGATGGCACGCGCCTTCGACGCAGTCGACACCGTGCGCGCCGTTCTCAGTACGCTCGAGCAGCAGTTCGTACTTGTCTCGTTGGTTCGCGATGTTCTCAACCGAGGTCTGTCAGTGGCGATCGGTGTCGAACACGGGGTTGCGCCACTCGTCGCCTGTTCGGTGATCGTGAAGCCCGTGTTCGTCGAAGGCGAACACGTGGGCACCGTCGGTGTGCTCGGACCTACTCGAATGGATTATCCGCAAGCTCTAGCTACCGTCGAGGTCGTGAGCGAACGACTTGGGCGCCGCCTTAGCGATGGTGGCAGCAACTAGCGATGGCCGACTACTACGAGCTGCTTGGTGTGGCACGCAACGCGTCCGCCGAGGAATTGAAGAAGGCATACCGCAGGCTTGCGCGCGAGCTGCATCCCGATTCGAACCCCGGCGACCCGGCTGCCGAAGAGCGTTTCAAGCAGGTCGCGCGCGCCTATGAAGTGTTGGGCGACGCCGAGGCGCGCGCACGCTACGACCGCTTCGGCGAGCGCGGCGTCGGCGGTGCCGGATCGGCCGGCGAGGGTTTCGGTGGCGGTGGGGGACTCGGCGATCTGTTCGATGCCTTCTTCGGTGGTGGCGGCACTCCCTTCGGTGGTGGCGCGCGCGGGCCGGCCGGCCCGCCGCGCGGGCAGGACCTGGAAGTGATCGCCGATGTGGCTTTCGAGCAAGCGGTGTTCGGCGCAACGGTTCCGGTGGCGGTGCGTACCGCATTGCGTTGCGACGATTGCAGCGGCACCGGTGCTGGTTCGGGCACAAAGCCAGTCACGTGCAGCGAGTGCAACGGGCGCGGTCAGGTGCAACGAGTACGCCAGAGTCTGTTGGGCCAGATGGTGACGTCGTCGGCGTGTACCAAGTGCGGTGGGTTCGGCAAGGTCATCGTCACCCCGTGTCCGACGTGCAACGGCGATGGTCGCATCGTGACGGAAAAGACGTATCAAGTCGATGTACCCGCGGGCGTCGACACTGGCTCGACGTTGCGCCTGACAGGCCGTGGCGCGGCTGGGCCGCGCGGCGGAGGAGTCGGCGACCTCTACGTGCACGTGCGCGTGGCCGAACACGAGCGCTATCGACGCGAACAAGACGACCTCATCACGGATCTGGCGGTCTCGATCGCGCAAGCGTCGCTCGGTGCACGCTTCACGTTGCCAACGTTGGACGGCGACGAGGAGATGATCGTGCCTGCAGGAACACAACCGGGTCGCGAGTTCGTGTTGCGTCAGCGTGGCGTGCCGCGGTTGAAGGGGCGTGGTCGTGGCGACCTGCGCGTGCGAGTAAAGGTGACGGTCCCAACCAAGCTCTCCGACTTCGAGACCGAGCTGCTGAAGAAGCTGGCCGAGTCGCGCGGCGAGGAAGTGGAGAACGAGCACGGGTTGCTGTCGCGCATTAAGTCGGCGTTTCAGTGAACCCCGCGCTGCGCGCCAGCGCGGCGCACGTGTTTGTTGATTCCCTCGACTCGCTCGAGTTGTCTCAGGACGACGCACATCATCTGCTTCGCGTGCTGCGGCTGCGCGACGGCGAGTCGGTGACGGTCGGCGACGGGCGCGGCAGTTGGCGCCCGAGTGTTGTGACGGGCAATGCACTCGCGGCGACGGGCGACATCGTCGTTGAGAGTGCCGATCCGCGACTGACGATTGCAACTGCGATCCCCAAAGGTGACCGGGTGGAGTGGATGGTGCAGAAGCTGACCGAGCTTGGCGTCAGCGAGATCGTGTTGCTGCACTGCGAACGCAGCATCGTGCGCTGGAAGGGCGACCGCGGCGCGCAGCAATTGGCTCGCTTGGTGCGGGTGGCGCGCGAGGCAGCGGTGCAAAGCCGACGGGTGTGGCTTCCGCAGTTGCGAGGCCCGGTTGACTTCGCCGACGCGGCGGCACTGCCCGGCGCGGTCGTGGCCGATCCCGACGGTGAAGCACTTGAGTCGGCCAGCTTGGTGCTGATCGGCCCAGAAGGCGGACTCACCGAGGCCGAGCGTCGGCTATGCAAGCGGTCGATCGGCCTCGGGCGCAACGTCCTGCGGGTCGAAACGGCCGCCGTGGCCGCCGCCGCGATCCTGGGACATGGCCGCCGTTGAGGGTGCTAGCCGCTGAGCGTGGCTGTCGTTGAGGGTGCCGGGTAGCGTAGAAACCACGGTCAGTAGTTTCCGGTAATGATTCGTTGCGAATCGGTCGATAACGATCAAGAACATTGAAAGCAGGTTCCGATGCACGATTTCGACGACGACGGGGCATCCTCGCCTTACAGTCGCAAGGTCGGCGACCGCCTGCGTGTTATTCGCAAGCAGAAGCGGCTGTCGCTACAAGAGGTGGAGGCGTCCTCCACGGAGGAATTCAAGGCGTCTGTCCTCGGCGCGTACGAGCGCGGAGAGCGGGCGATTTCCGTACCCCGGCTCGAGCGGCTGGCCAAGTTCTACAGCGTGCCCGTCGACCAGTTGCTGCCCCGCGAAGACATCAGCGAGCCCGAAACCGACGGCTCGCCGGTCAAGAAGCTGGGTATCGACCTCGTCAAGTTGAACCAGCTGAGTGGGCAACCGTTCGAGATGTTGTCGCGCTTCTTGAAGATGATCCAGGTGCAGCGCCAGGACTTCAACGGCAAGGTGATGACCGTGCGCGGAATCGACACACGGGCAATCGCCGCAATGCTCGACGTGCCCGTCGATCAAGTCGGCGCTCGCCTCGACGCGCTCGACTTGCTGTTCCACTCCGGATGACTAGACGGCAGTGAGTCAGCCCTTCGGCGTCTACATCCACGTTCCGTTTTGCGCGAAGCGATGCGACTACTGCGCCTTTGCAACGTGGACCGATCGTGGACACTTACAAACCGAGTACATGCAGGCACTGCGCCGCGACATCGTCTCCACGGGTTTGCCGCCGGTGAGCAGCGTGTTCGTCGGCGGCGGCACCCCGACGCTTGTCGATCCCGCACAACTCGCCGACGCGTTACGCGCGATTCCCACGACTGCTGACGCAGAGGTGACGGTTGAGTGCAACCCCGACGACGTCACAGTCGAGATGTTGCGCATGTATCGGGCCGCAGGCGTCAATCGCGTGAGCATCGGCGTGCAGTCGATGGTGCCGCACGTGCTCGCCTCGCTCGGACGCACGCATGTGCCAGCCAATGTCGATCATGCGGTCGCTGCCGTGCGCGCGGCCGACATCCCAACGTTCAACCTCGATCTCATCTACGGCGCGGCCGGTGAGTCGCTCGCCGACTGGCGCGTCACGCTGGAGGGCGCTGTCGCGTTGGAGCCGACGCACATCTCCGCCTACGCGTTGACGGTTGAGGCGGGTACACCGTTAGCCGAGCAACCAGATCGGCACCCTGACGACGACGACCTGGCCGACAAGTACGAACTGGCCGACGAGCTGCTCACCGCCGCCGGATTGGCGAACTACGAGGTCAGCAACTGGGCCCGTACCGGCCATGAATGCAAGCACAACATGTTGTATTGGCAGCAAGGCAACTACCGCGGTTTTGGCAGCGCAGCACACAGTCACCTCAATGGTCGGCGGTGGTGGAACTTGCGCACACCCGAGCGCTACATCGCTGCCGTGGCTGAAGGCGAGACGACTGAAGCCGCAGGCGAAACGTTGGACGAAAGCACTCGGCGCACGGAAGGCCTGCAACTTGCAATTCGAATGCGCGACGGCGTGCCTGCGACGGCGTTGTCGGTCGAGGCAATGGCCGCCGAGGGCTTAGAGGACTTAGTCGAGTCCGATGGTGTGCGTGTTCGATTGACGCAACGCGGACGTTTGTTGGCCAACGAGGTGTCGTTGCGCTTGCGCTGACTGATAGATTTCTGCTCGCTGCACGGGCGTGTAGCTCAGTTGGTAGAGCATCACTATGACATGGTGAGGGTCCCGGGTTCGAGCCCCGTCGCGCCCACTAGAAATGGAAGACCGATGACCGACCGCAGCGTCAGCGAAGTCATTCGTACGCTCAGTCGTTGGGTGCTCGGCATTGGGCTCATTGGTGCCGGCCTTGGTCATCTCACCTGGTCTCGCACCGAGTTCCAAGCGCAAGTGCCGGATTGGGTTCCATTCAGCAAAGACCTCGTCGTCGTTCTGTCCGGAGTCGTCGAGTTGGCGCTTGGCGCGTTACTGCTCGTTGTTCCAGAACGCCGCCGCCCGCAGTTGGGGTTGGTCGTCGCCGCGTTTTTCGTGGCGGTGTTCCCGGGCAACATCTCGCAGTTCGTCACTCACACCGACGCCTTCGGGCTGAACTCCGACGCCGAACGCGCGATTCGTTTACTGTTCCAACCGGTCTTGGTCGGATGGGCGATCCTGTCGACTCGGACACCGGGCCGAGGGCCGAGCGCGACGGGCGCGTCGTCGGCGAGTGGTCGCGACTCCTTTTGATCTGACTCACCAGCTATGCCGATCTTGCTCGCTCTCGGTTCCGCGCTTGTTTATGGCGTTGGCGACTATTTCGGTGGTCGCGCGAGCAGAACGCAACCGAGCGTCGTTGTTGCGGCCATTGGTCAGATAGTCAGTTTGGTGTTGGTCGCCGCGACCGTGCTCATCATGGGCACAGCGTGTCCGAGCGCGGCAACGTGGTGGTGGAGCGTTGGTGGCGGCATAGTCGGCGCACTTGGCATCACGGGCCTATATCACGGCTTCGCGCATGGCGACGTATCCGTCGTTGCGCCAACGAGTGCTGTCATCGGCGCGGCGTTGCCGGTCGTCGTTGGACTGAGCCTGGGTGAACGTCCAACGGTGCTGGCGCTAATCGGCATTGTCATCGCAGTGACAGCCATCGCTCTTGTGAGTGGGGCAGTCGGGCAACACAAGCACAACACTCCGCCGCGCATCGTCGCGCTCGCGGTTGCGGTAGGTGCATGCTTCGGTCTGTTGTATGTCGCCTTCAACGAAACCGATCCGGATTCGGGAATGTGGCCGCTATTGATCGCACGCTTCGCGTCGGTTCCGATGTTGTTGATCATCGGCGCTGCCGTAAGTGTGCGTCCCGCACGAGATCGGTCGTCGCTGCAACTGTCCGTCGTGTCGGGAGTATTCGACATGGGGGCAAATGTGCTGTACCTGGTAGCGGTCCGCGGCGGCATGTTGTCGGTGGTCTCGGCAGTGGCCGCGCTCTATCCCGCGACGACGGTTGCACTTGCGTTCGGCCTCGACAAGGAACGCGTCACCAAGTGGCAGGGCATCGGATTGGTCGCAGCCGCAGCTGCACTCGTGCTGGTGAGCGTCAGTCGGAACTAGGCCGTACTCGATCGACGACTTGCTGGCTCTCGCGAGCAGCGGCAGCAAAGATTCCTTTGCTCATCAAACTCGGTTCTGATTTTCGACGGGCGAGGTAGATCGCCGCACGACCCGCATGGATGTCTGCATCAGCGGGTGCCGCCCAGGCGGCGAAGTCGACCAAGTGGCATGCCAACCGCATGTCGTTGTTGGCGGCCGCGTGCTCGGCGCGTCGCAACAGAACGTCGGCTCCACCCGCAAGTTGCGCAATGGCGTCGGCGACATGCGCATCGGGTGATGGCTTCAACCTCGACGCGGCACCATCCCACCACCCACCGAACTGGCGCCACACGTTGTGGATCACGAACTCGGGCTCGTCGTAGAACGGTCGCAGGAACGGCTTGGCCAGCGTGTCGTCGGGAACCTTCACTGTGTGGATGATCGTGTCGAGCGTGGCGCCAGCGTTCATCATCGCAATCACCGATGCCACCAAGTCTTCAAGGGCGGTCGCAACCTCACCGAGCACAAGCGCGATTCGCGCTTTGCCTTCGATCGGAAGCCCGTGCGCCGGAAGCAATAGCTCAGCACCCATTGCTGCCATCTCGCGCAGTGCGGCCGCCCACTCGATGGGGTAGCGCCGCACCTTCTGCGGATTGCCTGCGTTCGGGAAGTTCCAGATCAGAAAGTCGCCGGTGACGAGGGCCTTGCGAGCGGGGACCCACGCCCACAGGTGATCGTCGGTTTCGCCGCGGGCGTGGCGCATCTCGATACGTTCGTCCCCAACGGTGATCTCGTGCGTCTGCTCGAAGGTCTCATCGGGCCGCATCACGGTGGCGGGCAGAAATCGTCGCGCCTCCGGATTCGCTTTCACCGCGACGCCATCACTGTCGGCGCCGATGTTCAGGTTGAGGTCGCCGCTGACGCCGCCGAACTGTCGCGCGTTGATGCGTAGATTCCACTCACTTGTGGCCGCGTACCGGTCGAAGCGAGCAGCGACGTTGGCGTGGCCGACCACGCGCGGCTGATCGTCGCGAAAGAACGTGCTGCCACCGACGTGATCAGCATGGCCGTGCGTGTACACGAGGTGGCTAACTCGGCTCGATCGCCACCGGCCGAGCGCAGCGCGAACCGCTTCGCCGGTCTGCACGCCGGATGCATCGAAGCAGACGAGCCCAGCGGCGGTATCGAGCGCGACGCAGTGACTGAAGCTTTCGACCACGGCGATGCCATCGGCGACTTCACTCAGTTCGTTGGTCACGCGGTTTACCGGTTGATCGGCGTGACCGCTGTCGATGATGCGCGACGAGAGCGCGAGTAGGTCGGCCATCTCAGCGGGGCAAGCCGAGCACGCGCTCACCGAGGATGTTGCGCATCACATTTGATGTGCCACCCATAATCGTGTAGCCGGGCGCGTAGCAAAGACCGCTTGTGACGTCGTCCCACAGAGTTGCTTGCGGCCCAAGGGTGCGCGACACGAATTCGGCCACACGCACTTCGTGTTCTGTGCAGAAACACTTCGTCGCCGCGCTGAAACCAGCGGGTGCCTGCTTCAGGGTTTCGCGAATGACCAGAATCCGCCCAATGCGGTAACCGATCTCTAGCGCGGCGACTTCGTCGCGCACGACCGGATTTGTCGTGTCCGCCTTCTCGCGCGCCATGAGGTACAGCGCGTAGTTGCTGACCAGGCGATCAATGCCACCGCGCTCGTGCTCGAGTTGCCGCATCGTCTGCTTGAACGCGCCACCTTCGACGCCGACGAGGTTGGCGACCGGCACTCGCACGTCAGTGAAGAAGACCTCGCAGAAGTGTCGATTGGTCGTCATGTCCTTGATCGGCCGCACCTCAATGCCGGCGGTGTCCATCGGCACAATGACTTCGCTGATGCCTGCGTGCGGCGGACCTTCTTGCGACGTGCGACAGATCAGGTAACAGAAGTCGGCAGTGGCGGCGAAGCTGGTCCAAATCTTCTGACCGTTGATGACGAACGAATCGCCTTTGCGTTCGGCGGTCGTCTTCAGGCTGGCCAGATCACTGCCAGCGTCGGGTTCGCTCATGCCGATGCACCACGTCGTCTCGCCGGCGACGATGGCGGGAAGGAACGCGGCTTGCTGATCGGCGGTGCCGTACGTCAGTAGCGACGGACCCATTTGGCGATCGGCGAACCACGAGGCCGCGATCGGCGCGCCAGCCTTAATCATTTCTTCGCCGACAATGAGGCGATCGATGGCGGGTGCCGCTGGCCCGCTGTAAGGGTTGTCGGGCCAGGTCATGCCGATCCAGCCGTGGGTCGCCAGTTCGCGCGAGAAGTCTTTCGAGTAGCCGTTGATCCACGAGTCGTTCGAGCGACCGAAGCGGGCAACGGCGTCGGCCGCGACCCCCGCCGCCTTGGTGCGCAACGCCTGCTGTTCGGCCGTCCACGAGAAGTCCATCGCCGCCGAGCCTATGGGTACCGTCAACGGCATGGCTAGTGAACGACACGGCTAGCCTGATACAAGTCCGATACAAGTGGTCTGCGAGTGGGAGAGCGTGCAATGAACAAGATCAAAGTCAAGACGCCGGTCGTGGAGATGGACGGCGACGAGATGACGCGCATCATTTGGCAGTTCATCAAGGACAAGCTGATCCTTCCGTACCTCGATGTCGAACTCGACTACTACGACCTGAGCATCGAGCACCGTGATGCCACCGAAGATCAGGTGACGATCGATTCCGCGAACGCAACCAAGCGACATGGTGTGGCGGTGAAGTGCGCGACCATCACGCCCGACGAGGACCGCGTAAAGGAGTTCGGGCTGAAGAAGATGTGGAAGAGCCCGAACGGGACGATCCGCAACATTCTCGGGGGCGTGATCTTCCGTGAGCCGATCGTGATCTCCAACATTCCGCGTCTGGTGCCCGGGTGGACGAAGCCGATCGTGATCGGTCGCCACGCCCACGGCGATCAGTACAAGGCAACCGACTACAAGGTGCCCGGCGCTGGCAAGGTGATGATGACGTACCTGCCTGCCGACGGCAGCGCGCCCGTCGAGATGACGATCGCCGACTTCGGCGCCGACGGCGGCGTCGCGATGGGTATGTACAACTTCAACGACAGCATCCGCGACTTCGCGCGGGCCTCGTTGCGCTACGGCCTCAACCGCAACTACCCGGTCTACCTGTCGACCAAGAACACGATCCTGAAGGCGTACGACGGGCAATTCAAGGATCTCTTCCAAGAGGTGTACGAGACCGAGTTCAAGACGCAGATGGACGCCGCTGGCTTGACCTACGAGCACCGCCTCATCGACGACATGGTGGCGTGCGCGATGAAGTGGGAAGGCGGCTACGTGTGGGCGTGCAAGAACTACGACGGCGACGTGCAAAGCGACACCGTCGCGCAGGGCTTCGGTTCGCTGGGCTTGATGACGAGTGTGTTGATGACTCCCGATGGCAAGACCGTCGAGGCAGAAGCTGCGCACGGGACCGTGACACGTCACTACCGCGAACATCAGAAGGGGAACAAGACCTCGACGAATCCGATCGCGTCGATTTACGCCTGGACACAGGGACTGACCTATCGCGGCAAGATGGATGCGACTCCCGACGTGGTCGCGTTCGCCGCGTCGCTCGAGCAGGTCTGCATCGAAGCCGTCGAGGCTGGCGAGATGACGAAGGACTTGGCGATTCTGGTCGGTAAGGACGCGCCGTACTTGCACACCGAAGACTTCCTCGACGCGCTCGATCGTCGTCTACAAGCGCGCATGAGCTAATGCGTCTGGCCGACTTCGATTACGAGCTGCCGGCCGACCGCATCGCGCAACATCCGATCGAACCACGCGACGCTGCGCGCCTTTTGGTCGATCAAGGTTCGGCGGCACCGTTGCATCGGCACGTTCGCGATATTGGCGACTTTCTGCGCGATGGCGACCTGCTGGTGGTCAACGACACCAAGGTCAT
>Ga0105048_10004094_pt1 | contig 23852 bp, 19 predicted proteins | sample MAT05_FD_78382 | JGI IMG/M metagenome (GOLD analysis project Ga0105048, IMG submission 78382) | Freshwater microbial communities from Lake Fryxell liftoff mats and glacier meltwater in Antarctica - MAT-05 | ecosystem: Environmental > Aquatic > Freshwater > Ice > Liftoff microbial mat | place... | reverse complement strand
GCGGAGCCTGCCAGCGATTCTCTCGCTTTCGCGGCTGTCTCAGCGGCTGCGGGCTCGTCCGCCTTCGGGCTCGTACTCACGGGCCGGGGCGTCGCGACTGAAGCCCGAGTGAGCTCGGAGCCGGCCGTCACCGGAGCAATCTCGATCACGGGCGGCTCGGTCTCGACGATTTGCTGCCGTTCGACGTCTGCTTCCGGAGCGGCCGACGCTTCGCGCGGAGTTGCCGCGGCGGGAGTCGTCGCCTCGATGTCGATCTCGCGAGCGGCGGGAGTCGCCTCGATGCCGAAATTCTGTCCCGCGGCAGCGCCGAGTGCGACCCCAACCACCAGTAGCGCAGGCAGCGCCCAAACAGCTCGGCGGCGACGTCGCGCCGGCAACGCTGGACGATCGGACGCGTTGACCAAACGACCATCGGGCGTGAGTTCGATGGTGTTGGGTAGGGCCGGCGCCGAACTCAGACCGAAGCGCTCGAACGGCGCAGGTCCCGACGAAGACCGCATGCCGGTCAACTCCCAAGGTCGCGGGGGCGCGGCAGGAACGCGGCTCGGCGCGCCAGGGCGCACTGGACCGAGCGAACGCGCAGGGCCCGAACGGCTCGTCGACTGCGCTTGCGGCGCGCGGCTCGGTGAAACTGGCCGCGTGTGCGCGCTGTCGTCGTCCTCGTCGAGAATGTACGGCGAGAGCGAACCCGATGACTTCCGCTCTTCGTTCACGGCCTCGGCGTTGGCCGACTCGGCATCGGATCCCTGTCGAGTGCGCGAGAGTAAGCTTGCGGCCGACGAGCTTCGACGGCTGACCAGTGGCAAGGGCTCGCGTCGACTGACGAGCGGCAGCGGTTTGCGGCGGCTCACGAGCGGCAACGGTTCTTCGTCGAAGTGCCCGCCGGTGCTTTGCGACGCCAGTGCCATCAAGGAAGATGCGGACTCGTCGTGCGTGACCCGGGGCAACGGCGGAGGCAGAGAAAAAGCAGGACGAAGCGAGTCGAGCGAATCACTCGAAATCTCGATGCTGGGCGCCGCACCGGGACCATCGGCCTCACCGGAAAAATCGGGTGACGAGCCGCTTGGGCGACTCAGCATCGCTGCGGCCGAAACGCGGCCCTGCACGCCATCGGTGGCGACGAACAAGTCTTCGCCGCGGAAGTCGAGACGCAGCCGCGTGTCGCAAACCTTGCAAGTGATCTTGCCGGTGCGACCGGTGATACGCGTCAACAGCTGAGGCGACAGCCGCATCCGTGCTCCGCAACTTCCACAATTGATGGTTCGACTCATGACTTCAAGCCCCCGCCCGCCTCAGTGAGGCTGCCCGACTCATCCCCCGCCAGGCTCTCTTAACTCTTACCTACAACTCCTTCTATCAGGCATCCGTGGAATTTCCACAACACTTAATTTTTCCTCTCTCATTGTCCCCTACGGACTCGGGCGAATTGCTATCGCGGCGCCGGTAGCTCCATCGAACGTTGGGGCCGAGACCGTCACGGCGAGCACATCTCCCGCGTTCACCGGGATGAGATCTACGCTCGGAATTCCGCCTTCGAGCACGATGGTGGTGCAGTCAGTGTTGAGGCAAACTTCGATGTCGAACGGAGGCGAATCTCCGTCGGTAACTTGACTGGCGTACAGCTGTCCACCAATAGACGCCGTAAAGTCGTGGCTGACAGATCCGTCCAGGAAGCGACCCAGCAGGACGGCACGGTTATCCGCCGTCAGCGTGAAGGTCTCGTCGCCGAGAGTCTCCACGTCGTAGGAGCCGTGGACAAAGGAGGTTGACCATCCATACGTGCCCGGCGTCGCACGGATATGCCATAGCGTAGAGCGACGACTCGAGCTGTCGCGCAGCGATGGCGTTCCCAGATTCATTCGCCCGGGTCCGATCCTTCCCCCATCGCAGCTTTCGATGAGGGCAGCGCCAGGACCGGCGCCTTCACCTAGGTCTGTCCTAAACGAGATCGTTTCGCTCTCAATCTCGAACGTTCTGCGGAGGTCTCCGAACAGACTCGTGGAACATGGCGCTGATGACAGCGTCCCTGATTGCAGCGGAGCTGCGTCGCAAAGAAGGAGATTGATGCAATGGAGATCGGCGGACTCGATCTGGTCGTCCCACTGGCTGACAATCAAGTCACCATCCAGCTCATAGTGCGTAGTGAGGGCATTGAGAACGTCCTGTGACGAGGCAGCGAAAGGAACCGACGCGTAGAACTCCCAAAACGTCTCCTTCCCCCCTAAGTCGAGTAGAAAGCGGACAAAACTAGCAGCAATGGCATAGGTTCCCAAGAGATCCTCGTCTCTTCGTGACACGAACGCATCGTTGGAAAACAGCTCGCGAACGACCAGGTCCTTTTCGAGAACGGTAGGCCACCCGCTCCAACCGATGCATCCCAAAACGTCGGCGATGCCCTCCTCGAGGAAGAAGGGCGGATTGCCCACAGCGTCGGAAATGGCGTGCACCATTTCATGAGGATGAACGGGGAAGACCGAGTGGATCACCCCGTCCCGGTAGCAGGCCCCATTCCCCTCACAGCCTTCTCCGGAGCGAGATTCCTGTCGGTAGACGATCGTGCCCGTGGGTTCAGAGCCGATATAGCTAGACAGAAGATTGTGCGTCGCCTCCAACAAGTCGGGCACTTCGGAACAAACCTTTTCCGACGCGTAGTACTCGTAGTGTTCAGAGTCGAACTGGTGCTCCAATATTGGATCGCCAGAGCAACCGAGCGCGACAACCAAGAGGACAGAGGAACCGGCGTGCTTCATATCTGTAAGCTAACAGGGGCTACGGGGCCAACCAGCCTCGGCGTGGTGATTGGCACCGTTGGCGTCAGTTGCAGTCGAGCGCTTCGTGAACAACCAGGGCGTCGGGCCGAAGCTCGATGCTGCCGGCCGTGAACTCTCCGCGGTAGGTCCGACCCGAGCCGGCTCCTAGCGTCAACGATGCGTTCGGCCCCACGTAAACACCGGTGAAGTTCGACTCGATGGTCACGCCGGATGAGCCGATGTAGCCGAGGAAGAGGTCCTCCGAGTCGCCGGTCGTCGTGGTTACACGGTCATAGATTGACAGCGAGTCGCGCACGAAGATCGATGTGCGTCCTGAGGACGTGTTCGCCGAGACCCAGGCCGTTGGCTCAATGGTCAGGCTCGTGAAGTAGTAGGTTCCCGCCGCCAGGATCAGCTTTCCTCGTGCCCGAACCATGACGTTGCCGTATTGGCCAGGGAACAGGGAATAGCCAGCGTGGTCATTGGGAACAGTTACGGCTGTGCTGCCCGTGAAGCTAGGCGAGATCTGGAGAGCCGGCGGGACCGAAAGTTCCGCGTACTGCTGGATCGTACCCGTAATCGTACCGCGTGAGGTAACGGACGATGCGGACGTGACTGACCCCTCCACAACAGCTCCATTGGCGAGGGTCACGGCACCGTTGCTCCAGATGGACCCGGTGAGGGCACTGACCCCGAGTTGAGTCACGCCCGAGCCGAGGTTGTTGATCTCGGCACCGTTGCCTTCTGTTGTCTCAACGTGAGCGCGATCACGTACTCGCAGGCTTCCTCCCGCCACCAAGGCGGCTTTCGTGACGACGACGAAGTCTTGGTCCACCACCGTCGCTACACCGTCGGGCTTAGTCGCAGTCCAGCGAACGGTCGCTTCACCGGGAGGCAGCTCGACCTTGCCATTTACTACGGGAATCGGCGTCCCTAGACTCACACCGCTCGCAACGATGACGCTGCCCTCCAACGTGACACTGCCAGAGGAGCATAGGTCGGTGACGGTGGGTGCTGGAATGTCGACCGTTCCCGAATCCGGATCGCATCGAACGATGACGTTCTGGTCGTCGAGATCGACAATCGCCGGAGCGGTGTCCTGCACAGCGACTTGGACTAGCTGGGTGTCAAGCTTGTTGCCCGCACGCACCATGAGCGTGACGTCCCTAGATCCGGGAGGCAGGGCCAACACCAATTCCTCGGTGGTGCCGAGGACTGAGGGCGTAGACGTTGCAGTCAGTTCGCCGTCGAACCACGTATAGCCGAGCGTACGGGAAAGCGGATCCGATGAATCCCCGGCATCGATCAGAATTGAAGCAGTACCGGTAGCTGGATCGCAGACCGTGCTTCCAACGACCTCGGCCTCGGCAAAAGGAGCTGTGTCGGTCACGTCGGCGTTCAGCGAAATCGTGTACTGGATGCCATTGCCAGAGAAAGAGCCGGCCAGGGTGATTACGCCCGTCGCCATGTCGACGTGACCGGTGACGTCCGAGAGAGCCTCGAACTCGGCGGCCGTGTGGACCGTGTCTAGGTTGCCAATGACGTACAGACCGAACGTTTCCTTTGGAAACGTGAGGTCGCCATTTGCGTCTTTGGTGCCGACTACCGCCGAAACGGTGGTGACGAAGCCGTCCGTCAGCGCCTTGCCCATCAACGTTTGGTCGGAGGGGTGGAGTTCGAGCGCCGTCAACGTCACCGGACAAGAGCCAGAGCAATCGGCGCCGACGATGGCGATACTACCGGTGGAAGTCGCCTCCACGGGCTCCTCGTCCCCCACGGTAATGAAGATTGAGGTCTCCGCGTTCAACTCCGCCTCAGTCGAGTCGGGCGGAACTTGGAGAAAATATTGCCCTTTCGAGTTGTTGGGCGTGCACGAATCGCTGATCTCCAGGACTGCGTCGCCGAAAAATGCGCCGAATGGGAAGTTCGAATTGCACGCTCGTTGACAAGATTCGCCTATGGTCTCCCCCTCGCTTTGGCATGTCCCTCCAATATACGGAACTACGGCGAATAGGCATTCGCATGTGACAAGCACGCCCGTTGGATTATCGACGCCTCCGCAGGCGATCCCGGCGATTCCCGCCATGAAAACAAACCCAAAGCGGGTTCCCTCAAGTCGGCCCAAAAAGCGCGATGCTTCAGTTCTTTTTCGCATAATCGTTACTCCAACCTGCCCACCAAAACTTCGTGAGCCGACCACTATTGGTCAGTGTGGTGTTCCTGTCACTTCGCGTCGACGGATCACAAGATCTGTCTGCGATCTTCTTCACACTCGGAGTCACATGCGCATTGGTGGTTTGTTAGATGACAAGACTGTTTTCATCGTAGCGCTCTTAGGTCGTTCGGTCGGTCGGTCGGTCGCGAGAACAGGATGCTGTCAGCAACGCTCCCCTTGCTTGCAGCGAGCACCTATAGATGGGAAGTTTTTCCTGAATCTTCAAACGACGGCACCGCTGCGGGTGTGCTTGCTCAGGTTGGCGGGGTGAGGTTCAGGGGACCAGGCAGTCGACCTTGTCAGTGGCCTTGATCACCTGAGCCGCGATCGCTTCGGTGGCGCACATGTTGGTCTCGATTTTGTCGAGAGACTCGGCGCGGAAGCGTCCGGCGAAATCGACGTGGATCATCGCTGGCTTTCGGATTTGGTGACGAACTACTCGGCGATGAAGTGGACGGGCGCCAACGGCGTGAACCAGAGAAGCCCACCGCGAGCCAGATGCCGGCCTCGGCGTCGTACCGCTGGGGAGGAGCTGGCGGCTCGGTTGAGAGAAGGGCGAGCTGTTGCATTGGATCGCTAGCTCCCGAGAACTCAACGGGAATTCGGGGCAACGCCACGATTGGAACTCCGCAGATCCCCCTGAGCACGGCATCGGGCCGGCGCCACGACCGCGCGAAGGCCCAGCGGCCCTGCTAAGACGAACTAGCGTGCTCCTGTCCGACTTGCCACCTTGGTTCGTGATCGGCACGGCCGTCAGCGTGGGCCTCTGCTTCGGCAGCTTCCTGAACGTCGTCATCTACCGGCTGCCGCGAGACCTGAATCTGGCCTACCCGCCGTCTGCCTGCCCCGGCTGCAGTGCGCCAATCGCCGCTTACGACAACGTGCCTGTACTGGGCTGGCTCCTGCTGCGCGGCAAGGCGCGCTGCTGCGGCACGAAGATCAGCATGCGCTATCCGGCAATCGAGTTCTTGGGCGGGCTGCTCGCCTGGGTGATCGTCGAGGCGCGCTTGATGCCGCTGTCGGGCGAGCTCGGCGTCGGTGGGGCGGTGGCGACCTTCGCTTGCTACCTGGCTCTCGGCTTGGGTCTGATCGCGTTGGCCTTCATCGATCTCGAGTTCATGATCTTGCCCGACTCGTTGACGCTTGGCGGCGCGCTGCTGGGCCTGCTGACGGCGGCCTATCGCCCGTCGGTCGGCGGCATGTCGCTCGGCGATTCGCTCGACGCGGCCACGGCGGGATTCGCCGTCGGCTGGTCGGCGCTCTCCGCAGTCGGTGGTTTCCTCGTCGTCTGGCTGCCTTTCATCTGGCTACATCAGAAGCTCCGTGGGCATCCGGGCATGGGGCTCGGGGACGCAAAGCTCCTGCTCTTGGCTGGCGCTTGGTTTGGCCCTTTCGGTGTATTCTTTGCGTTGTTTGCCGGTGCCCTGCAGGGCACGTTGGCGGCGCTGGTGCTCTTGCTGGTGCACGGCAAGGTGAGTGAGCCCGCGCAGGTGACGGCCGAGCGCGAGGAGCTGGCCCTGCTCATCGAACAGGCAGAAGGCGAGGAGCGGACTGCGCTCGAGCGTGCGCGCGACGAAGATCCGGTGCTGAGTGCCGAGGCCGACTCGAGCTTCGGCAAGGCGCACATCGCGTTCGGGCCCTTTCTGTCGCTCGCTTTGCTCGAGCTGTTGGTGCTCGAGGCTCCGCTTCGAGACGGTTTCACGGTCTGGATGAACGGAGCGCTGCCGTGAGGATGGGCACGCGAGCTCAGGACGTGGCCGCTCTCGCACTCGTCGTGGTGCTCGGAGGTTGCAGCTCCACGACTCCGACCGTTCCAACTGGACCACATCCCGATGGAGACGAGAAAGCGGTGAGCGTTCCCTTTCCCCCGCCGCCCGCACGGGTCGAAGTGATCCCGCTGCGCCGCCGCGACACCTGCTTGTGGCTCGACGGCTCGTGGGACTACCGGGGCGGCGCGTGGGTTTGGCTCGAGGGCGCCTGGCTCGAAGGTGATTCCCCATGCCTTTACGTGCCACCCCACACGCGCTTCGAGTCGACGCCTGCGGGGACGGCGCTCGTCTACAGTCGGGGTCAATGGTACGAAAAAACGGCGCTGAACGCGATTTGTCAGCCACCGCCGGTCTGCGCCGACACGAGCGAAGAAAATTGAGCTGGTTCCAGCGCTACTCCCTCCCTATTGAACAAAGCCCATGACCGACCATGTGTTCCGAGAGTACGATATCCGTGGCGTCGCCGAGAGCGACCTCACCAGCGATCTCGCGCTTCGTCTCGGCCGAGCACTTGCCGAAATGCTCGCGCCACAGGGACGCGCTCCCCGCCTGGTCGTGGCGCGCGATTGTCGTCTTTCCGGCGAGCGCTTGGTCGGCGCGTTGATCGAGGGCTTGATCCAGGGTGGCGCGCACGTGACCGACGTCGGCGTGGGCCCGACACCACTCATGTACTTCGGCGTGCACCATTTCGACGCCGACGGCGGCATCATGGTCACGGGCAGCCACAACCCTGCCGAGGACAATGGCTTCAAGATCATGAAGGGAAAAGCGTCCTTCTTTGGCCAAGATCTGCTGGCCCTGCGACAACGCGTGAAGGCGCCGTTTGCGACGCCCAATCAGCCGGGCTCGGTCGTACGCGCCAACGTGGACGACGCTTACGTGGAGGCCGTCACCAGTCGCGTGACCCTGGGCCCCGCGCGCTTTCCTTTCGTGATCGACGCGGGCAACGGCGCCTCGGGACCCTTGGCGCAGCGCGTGCTGGCCAAGCTCGGTTTGGTCGCCACCGAAATGTACTGCGAGATGGATGGTCGCTTTCCGAATCACCATCCCGACCCGACCGTACCCAAGAACCTCGAACACCTGATCGCCCAAGTCGCAAAGGACGGAGCTCTCGTGGGCATCGCATTCGACGGTGACGGCGATCGCGTCGGTGTGGTCGACAAGACCGGCGAAATCATCTGGGGCGACCGCCTGCTTGCGCTGTGTGCTCGCACGGTGCTCCGGGCTCTTCCGGGCTCGGCCGTGCTCGGCGACGTGAAGTGTTCGCAAGTCTTGTTCGATGACGTCGCCCGTCACGGCGGTCGGCCCATCATGTTCAAGACCGGGCACTCGCTCATCAAGACCAAGATGAAGGAAGAGCACGCCGTCCTGGCCGGCGAAATGAGCGGACATTTCTTCTTCGCCGATCGCTTTTTCGGATACGACGATGCGATCTACGCCGCGCTGCGCGTGCTCGAAATTCTCACGCAAGAAGGCAAGAGCGTCGGAGAGCTGCTTTCGGATCTGCCCGTGACCTTCTCGACACCCGAACTGCGCTTCGATTGCCCGGATGAGCTCAAATTCCAGGTCGTCCAAGCCGCGACGCTGGCTCTGGAGGGAACCGGAAGCTCGAACAAGATCGATGGCGTGCGAGTGACCTGGCCGGATGGCGCCTGGGGGCTAGTCCGCTGCTCGAACACCGGCCCCATAATCGTGATGCGTTTCGAGGCGCCCAGCGAGGCGCGATTGGCCGAGGTCCGCGCGCTCGTCGAAGCCGTAGTGACGCGAGCCAAGGCCCAGCTGCAGGCCCAGAGTTCGTGAACGAAAGCGCAAGCGAAGGGCCGCGCTGGTCCATCAAGGATCTGTTGGTCTGGGCGACCGACGACTTCAAGAAACGCGGCCTCGAATCGGCGCGGCTCGAAGCCGAAGTGTTGTTGGCCGCGACCCTGGGCGTCGACCGTGTGCGCCTGGTGATCGAAGCAACCAGGCCGCTGAACGCCGACGAACTCGGACACTACAAAGCTGCGATCGTGCGCCGCCGGCGCGGTGAGCCTTTGGCGTACATCCTGGGCCAACGGGAATTTTACGGTCGAATCTTCCGAGTCGATCCGCGTGTGTTGATCCCGCGTCCCGACACGGAGGCCTTGGTCGAGGTCGGGCTGCGACGCACCGAGGCCCGACGCCTATTCGGACGGGCACTCGATTTGTGCACGGGCTCGGGTTGCGTCGCCGTGAGCTTCGCCAAGGCGCGCCCCACCTGGCACGTCACGGGCACCGACGCCAGCGACGACGCGCTCGACGTGGCACGCGACAACGCCTACCGCCTGGGAGCCTTGTGGGGCGTGCGCTTCCTGCCAGGTGACCTGTTCGAGGCCGTCGACGAGGCCGAGCGCTTCGAACTGATCACTTCGAATCCGCCTTACATTCGCGCCGACGAAATCGCAGATTTGCCCGAAAATGTGCGCGATTTCGAACCGCACCTGGCGCTCGACGGCGGAGCAAGCGGCCTTTCGTTCTACGAGCGCATCAGCGAACAGGCCCCCAGTCGGCTGACGCGCGGCGGCGTCCTGGCCGTCGAAGTCGGCTTTGGGCAGGCGGCCGACGTGCGCGCCCTGTTCGAGAAGGCTGGCTTCGGAGAGCTCGAAATCACGCGGGACTACGCGGGCGTGGAGCGCGTAGTCAGTGGCAAGGCGCATCAGGTCCGCGCGAGCTGAGCCGTCAGAAATTGGGCCCAAGAAGGCAGGTCGTGGCACGCCCCAGACCATGGGTCTCGCACGGCTTGGCTGGCACGCGCTCAGCGCAATGGCGCCCGTTGGCGCGGTCGGCAGACTGGGGTTGGCCTGCGCCCTGCTCCTTCCCGGCTGTGACAAGGGCCCCGCTCTGTCGAGTGAGACCGAGGTCGGACACAAGCCCGAACTCGGCGGGGTGAATCCCGATGGTCCGCGCCTCGGCGCGCTGCTGGATCGCACGCCCGTTTTCGCCTCAGCCTCGAAAAAGTCGGCCGAACTCGGCTACCTCCATGCCGGCGCGCAAGTCGCTCGCAGCCCCAAGAGCTTCGAATCGAGCGACTGCATCGACGGCTGGTATTCAATCTGGCCACGCGGCTACGTCTGTACGGAAAAGGTCGCCACCACCAACTTGGATCACCCCACGCTCCAAGCCATGGCGCTCGCTCCCCAGTTGGAGGCTGAGCTGCCGTACGTCTACGCGCGCACGACCAAGGTGACGTCGCTGTTCAATCGGGCGAACGACAAGGGCGTCGAACTCGGTGGCCGTCTCGGCAAGAGCACGGTCATGGCCATCGTCGGCTCGTGGACCGCCCCGGACGAGTCGAACGAGCCCTTTCTTCTCGGCTTGCGCATGAACGGGCAGTTCGTGCGCGCCGAAGACTTGGAGTCCGCGTCGGGCAGTGAATTCGCCGGAGTCGAGCTGAACGAGCACTCCGAGATGCCCTTGGCCTACGTCGTCCGCCGGGGCGTGCGCCTGTGGTCGCTCGACCAGAATCCACCCGAAAAGAAGGGCGAAGTCGGCTACCACGAGCTGCTCGAACTCAGCGGCCGCTTCCGCACCGTCGACGACGAGAAGTTCTTCGCCACCAAGAGCGGCGCCTGGATTCGTCACAAGGACGCGACCGTCGTTCTGCCGCGTCACGAGTTCCCCGAGTTCGCCAGCGAAGACCAAAAGTGGCTCGACGTCAGCGTCATCACCGGCGCGGTCGTCGCCTACGAAGGCAAGCGACCTGTGTTCGTGTCGTTGGTCAGCGTCGGTCGCGATCGACTGGGTGACCCCAAGACCTCGGCATCCACTGCCCTCGGCACCTTCAAGATCGTCAGCAAGCACGTAACGCGGCGCTCGCCGTCGACCCCCGACGAAGCCCTGCTCGACGCTCCCTGGGCGCTCGAACTGGAAAGCGGGCAATGGCTGTTGGCATCGCCGCGACACGACCGCTTCGGAGTCGAGCACACCGACGGCGACATCGAAGTCTCGCCTCGCGATGGCGCGCGCTTGTGGAAATGGGCGACGCCGGAGATGCCACCGGGTTGGCATGGCGCAGCGCTCGACGCGGCCCGTCCGACTCTCGTCCACGTGCGCAAGTGACGGAGACTTGGCTCAGCGCGTCTCGACGGTAGCGCCGAGTGGCGGTGTCGCCCGCATTGCACGCTCGATGTTGGCGAGGCGTCCCGTCAGCTGCTCGTAGATGTGGTCGACCTTCTCGTGCATGTGCGCAATCTCGAGCTCGGCCTTCAAGTTGATGTCGTATTCGATGTCGTTGCGCACGCGATCCCGGGCGACTTGGCGGTTTTGACTGAGCAGCACGAACACCGACAGGATGATGGCCTCGAGCGACACGCACATCGTCAAAAGCCCGAAAGGATAAGCGTCGAAGCCGCCGATGGTCGTGTTCGCCAACGGCGCGGTGTTGAGCAAGATCCAGACCGCAAACACGAACACGTGAAGGAACAAGAACGGCAAGCTGCCACTGAAATCGCTAATCCAATCGGCTGATTTCTGCACGGCACTGCGATTGTCTTCGCTCTCGACGTTGGCATTGCGCGAAGCAGTGCCGCGGAGCAACTCGGCCGTTTCGCGCATGCGCTTGCCCATGGCGGACATCAGATCGACGGCTGCAGTGGGACATACGGCCAAAAACTGTTCGAGGTCTCCGCGATCGATCACCAGCGCGTGCAGGGGTTCCGTCACCAGCGCCGAGGTCGTGCGAGCCCCACCATCGAGCAGCGAGATCTCGCCGAAAAAATCGCCCGCCCGCGCGCGCTGCAGCACGAAGCGTTCACCCGTGGCGTTCTTGAAGAACAGCTCCACTTCGCCTTCCAGTACGATGTACATCGCGCCCCCGGGATCGCCGGCGTGGAACAATTGGCGTTCGGCGGGTTCGCGCACCGCGTCGACGCGCTCCGCTAGCGCCGCGCGCTCGCCGTCGTCGAGCAGCGCAAACATGGGGATTTGGGCGAGCACTTCGGAGGGCGTCGGCACGGCGCGAGCATGCCGGGCCCTCGGCGGGTGCGCAATGCGCTCCTGGGTCAGCGCAGATTGTCGAGGATCTCACGCGTCGCGTGCGAGCGATTCAACGTGTAAAAGTGCACACCGGGTGCGCCTCCGCGAATCAACTCTCGGCATTGCTCGGTCGCATGCTCCACGCCGACGGCGCGGACGGCTGCGGGCTCGTCGTCGCGTTCGAGCCACCTGAGCAGCTTCTGCGGAATGGTTGCGCCACACATCTGGGTGAAGCGTTTCACTTGCGCGACGTTGGTGATGGGCATGATGCCGGCCACGATCGGTACGGTGATGCCGCGGGAGCGCGCTCGCTCGACGAACCGAAAATAGTCCTGGTTGTCGAAGAACAGCTGCGTAATCAAGAAATCCGCTCCTGCATCGACCTTTTTCTTCAGGTGGTCGAGATCGATCTCCGCCGAAGGCGCTTCGGGGTGTTTCTCGGGGTAGCAGGCGCCCGCCAGACAGAAATCGAAACGCTCGCGAATGAACGCGCACAGCTCGGAAGCGTTGCCAAACCCGCCCCCGGTACGCACGAACGCGGATTCACCGCGCGGCGGATCGCCGCGCAGCGGCAAGACATTTTCGATGCCCGCTGCGCGCAGCGAATCGAGCACTTGGGCGAGCTCGTCACTGCTTGCGCCAACGCAAGTGAGGTGCGCCATGGCTTCGAGTCCCAGCTCTGCCTTGATGCGACGCACCAAATCGACCGTCAGGTTGCGCGTGCTGCCGCCCGCGCCATACGTGACGGAGACGTAAGTCGGCTGGTAGTGGCGCAATTCAGCCAAGGTCTCGAAGAGACGCGACACGCCTTCATCGTCCTTGGGCGGGAAGAATTCGAAAGAAAAGGCGGGCTCGGGCCCCAGCAGCGCGTCGACAATCTTCATGAGAAGGGCGCGGACCCTAGCAAAAAGGCGAATCTCTCCCAAGGGCGCGAACGGGGCTCAAAACACTTGCACAAACGCGCTAAACGTTGGGCCATGCGGATCCACATCACCGCCGTCGCTGGCACGGGCATGGGTGCACTCGCCGGCCTGCTCCAAGAGATGGGGCACGAAGTGACCGGCAGCGACGTGGCCTTTTACCCGCCGATGGGTCCAGCTCTCGAGCAGTGGGGCATTCATTTGTTCACTGGTTTCGACAAGCAGCATCTGCGAGAAACAGCCGAGCACGACGCTCCAGATCTGGTCGTGATTGGCAACGTCTGTCGCAAGGACAACGCCGAGGCCGTGGCCGCCGTCGAATTCGGTGTGCCGCGACTGCACATCGCCGACGCGCTCCGCCGCTTTGCCTTGCCGGGCACCGCGCCGCTCGTCGTCGCTGGCACACACGGCAAGACGACCACCAGCTCGCTGTGCGCGCACTTGCTCGATCGCTGCGGTCTGGCCCCGGGCTTTCTCATCGGCGGAGTACCGAGCTCGCTCGGTCGCAGCTTTCGCGCGGCCGGAAAGCGCAAGTTGCAGTCGAGCGGCAGTTTCGTCGGGACGCGGCGCCCCCCCTTCGTGCTGGAAGGGGACGAGTACGATACCGCGTTTTGGGAGAAGACGGCGAAGTTCCTCCACTACGACGCGGAGATCGCCATCATCACCTCGATCGAGCACGATCACATCGACATCTACCCGACATTCGATTCGTATCGCAGCTCCTTCGTCGAGTTCGTACGAGGATTGCCGAAGAACGGTCTGTTGATTGCCTGCGCGAGCGAGCAAGCGGTCGTCGAAGTGGCCCAAACCGCCGCGTGCGAGGTGGCCTACTACGCACTCGAAGGCGAGGACACGCACGGTGTGGCGCCGCACTGGTTGGCTGCTCCGGCGCAAGAAACGGAAACAGGCATCACCTTCGATTTGTTTGCTGGAGGCGTGATGGCGGGGCGCTACGTTTCCCCGCTGGCGGGACGGCACAACCTCAAAAATGCGGTCGCGGCCCTGGCGGCAGCGGCTCAAGGCTACGGCGTACCGCTGCGTTCGCTCGCCGAACCGTTGGCGGAGTTTCGAGGCGTGAAGCGCCGGCAAGAGCTGCGCGGCACGGTCCGTGGCGTGCGCGTCTACGACGACTTCGCGCACCATCCGACGGCCGTCGACGCGACACTCGATGCGCTGCGCAAGAAGCACCGGCAAGGTAAGCTCATCGCCATCTTCGAACCACGCAGCGCCACTGCCTGCCGGCGCCTGCACCAAGATGCTTACGCGCGCGCGTTCGCTGCGGCGGACGTGATCTTGCTCGCGCCGGTCGGACGCACCGAACTCGCTGCCGAAGAGAAGCTGGACGTCGCGGAGCTGGCGCGAGCGCTCGGAGTACTGGGCAAGAACGCAGAGGCGCCGGGCGACGTCGACGCCATCGTGGCTCGTACAGCCGCCACGGCCGAAGCAGGCGACACCGTGCTCGTGCTTTCGAACGGAGCCTTTGGTGGCATCTTCGACAAGCTGCTTGCGGCCCTAGCCGGCTGAGCTGGCCGTCAGCCCCTGCGGGCTCCCGGATCGAAATCCAGCGCCAACAGAACGACCAGAACGCAGTATTTTTCGGTTGCTCGTTTCGGGCGTCGTGTTAATGACTCGCCGGTCAATGACTGAACGGTCATTTATTCTATCGGAGCCACAGACTCCCGCCCTCCTTTACGTTTCTTCACGTTCTGGCGTCCGGCTGCTTCACAAATCGCGGGCAGATTCCAGCTCGCTCTCCCCCCTAAAATCCCATGGCACGCAAGGCTGATCCCACGATTCGCGGTAGGCTGCTCCGAGCAGCTCGAACGGAATTTTCCGAAGATGGCCTGGATGGTGCGCGCATCAGCAGCATCACCTCCCGGGCTGGCGTCTCGAAAGGCGCCTTCTATCTGCACTTCAAGACGAAGGAACACGCCTTCGAGGAGGTCGCCAGCGACTTCTTTGGCACCTTTTATCGAATGATGGAGGACCTCGACGCGATGCTCGAAGGTTCGGGCGCGCAAGACGTCGCCGAGCTGCAACTGCAACTGCTCGATCGCGATGTCGAAATGATGGAGTTCCTCTGGAACGAGCGCGCGTTCGCGCTGATCTTGTTCGAGGGCGCGGGCTCGAGCAAGCACTGCCACCTGATCGAGGCGTTCGCCGTTCGCATCCAGAATCAGATTGCAGGCATCCTCTACATCGACCGCCGTCTGGGTCGCATTCGCGACGATCTGAACCTCGAAATCATCGCCGGCTTCATCGCTGGCGGCTTCGATCGCTACGCGCGGATCCTGCTCGCCAGCAAGACGAAGCCCGACATTCGCGCCGACCTGAAGCAGCTCCAGAGCTTCGTATCCCACGGCATCATGGCGCCGCACTTGGTTCAATTGCTGGCCAACGGCACGACCAACATCCCCCCTAGCGGACAGCGCAACTCCAAGACTGCGCTGGCGGCGCACACACCGCTGCCCCACGAATTCAGCCGGCTTGCGCCAGATTTGCCTAGATTCGGCGACGCCCTGCCAGGAGCCAAATCATCGTGACCCGCGTCGCCAACGAAACTGGTTCTGAATCCTCCACCGTCGACGAGTCGAGTTCTCGCGGAAGTTACGGCCTGTGGGTCCTCGGCATCGCGGGTGTGCTCGTCGTCGCGTGGCTCGGAGTGCGCATCGCCACGACCGTGACGCAGCAAAAGGACATCGCAGCCAAGCGCGCTGCGAATCCGCCAGCCGATGCCGATACTCTCCAAGTGCAAGTCGTTGGCCCAGTGCGCGCTAGTTGGATCCCGTCGGTTTCGCTCGAAGGCACAATCGAGGCGGAACAGCGATCCCTGCTCGGTTTCAAGGTGGGCGGCAGGTTGACGGGGGTCGAAGTGCGGCTCGGCGATCACGTAAAGGCAGGACAGCTCCTCGGTCGACTCGACGCGGGCGAAGCCTTCGCCCAGCAGAGCGCGGCCAAGGCGCAGCTGGAGGCCGCTCACGCACAAGTCATGTTGGCCCAGGACACGGAGCGACGAACTGCGCAACTGGTGAAGAGCGGCGCGTTGACCGAGGCCAATGGCGTGCAGGCGGAGGGCCAAAGGGCCCTTGCCGAAGCCCAGGCGGCCGCGGCGCGCGCTCAGCTCGGCCTCACGGGCGCGAGTTTGTCCAACCACACGTTGACGGCCCCGTTCGCCGGCGTCGTCACGCGCGCTCCGTCGACGCGCGGCGCCGTGGTCGGACCGGGTGAAGCCTTGTTCGAGATCGTCGACATGTCGGCGCTCCGTCTCAAGGGAAGCATCGGCGAAAGCGACGCTAGCCTAGCCCGCGTCGGTTCGCGCGTGTCGATCCAAACGCCGAGTGGCGTAGCGGTGGGCCACATCCGCGCCGTCGTCGGCGTGCTCGATGCCGGCACACGTCGCATTCCCGTCGAGGCCGACGTCGAACCTCATGACGGTCTGCACGTCGGTTCGTTCGTACGCGCCACCATCGACACCGATGAGCCCGTGGCAGTCTGGTCGGTTCCTGGACAGGCCTTGCGCCCTGGTAGTCAGGACGTCGTGCTGGTCGTACGAAATGGCCAGCTCGAAGAACGCAACGTCGTGTTCTCGGTCGACACACGCTCCGGCAACCTGTTGGTGCGTCGTGGGCTCATGGGCAACGAACAGATCGTGCTTTCTCCGCGGCCCGAAGCGCGGAGCGGCGACAAGGTGAAGACGGGGGCTCTCGCCGCCACGACGCCGGCGGCTCTGGAGAAAACTCAGTGACTCTCTCGGAAGTCGCCATCAAACGACCAGTGTTCACCGTGATGGTCACGGTAGCCATCCTGGTGCTGGGCCTCGTCGGCTACAGCCGCCTCGGTTCGGATCTGTTCCCCGACGTCTCCTTTCCGGTCGTGGCCGTGACGGTTCCCTACCCGGGCGCTAGTCCGTCCGAAGTCGAGTCGCAGATTGCCAAGCCTATCGAAGACGCGGTCGTCGGCATCAACGGCTTGGACCGCGTGCGCTCGTTCTCGCGTGAGGGCGTGTCGACCACGATCGTGCTCTTCACCTTGGACACGGACGTCGCCCAGGCCGCCACCGAGGTGCGCGAGCGCGTTTCGCAGGCACGTGCCCAGTTCCCCGACGACGCCAAAGAGCCAATCATCGGCCGTTTCGACGTGACCGCTGCGCCAATCATGACCTACGTCGTGCGCGGTCAGGGCTCGTTGTCGGCGCTGCGTAAGTACGCCGAGGACGAGATCCGCACCTCGCTCGAGCAGGTGCCCGGCGTGGCCAAAGTCACCGTACGCGGCGGCGCGACAGAAGAAATCCAGGTCGACCTCAAGCGCGAGCAGCTCGAAGCTCTCAATCTGACCCCCGGCCAGATCGTGCAGCGCTTGCGGGCCGAAAACCTCAATGTCCCCGCAGGTCACTACGACGAAGGTGACCGCGAAGTCACGGTTCGCACCACGGGCGAGTTCAAGAACGTCGAGGCCATCCGCAACTTGGTCGTGGCCAGCGCTGCCAACGGCTCGGTCGTGCGCCTGCGCGACGTGGCCTCGGTCGAAGACGGCTACGCCGAGGTGCGTACGCGCACGTTTTTGAACGGCACCGAGTCGGTCAGCTTCGACGTGCTCAAGCAGTCGGGCGAGAACACCGTGGGCGTGGCCGAACGCGTCAAAGCGGCGCTGGCCTCGATGCAAAAAACCTTTCCGAAAGGCATGGAAACGTCGCTAATCATCGATCAGGCGACGTTCATCGAGCACGATATTTCGCAGGTTCAGCACGAAATCGTGTTTGGCGGTCTGATGGCCATCCTCGTCATTTTGCTGTTCATGATGGATCTGCGATCGACGCTGATCAGCGCGGTGGCTTTGCCCACCAGCGTCATCGGCACGTTCTTCGCCATGTACCTGCTCGGCTACACGCTGAACATGATGTCGCTCTTGGCGCTGAGCTTGTCGATCGGCCTGTTGATCGACGACGCGGTCGTGGTGCGCGAGAACATCTTTCGCCACATGGAAATGGGCAAGTCGGCCATGCAAGCTGCGCTCGACGGTACACGGGAGGTGACGCTGGCCGTGCTGGCCACCACGGCCACCATCGTAGCGGTGTTCATGCCTGTGGCATTCGTCGAAGGCATGGTGGGGCAGTTTTTTCGTCAGTTCGGTGTGACTATTAGCGTCGCGGTCGTCATTTCGATGTTCGTGGCTTTCACGCTCGACCCGATGCTTTCGTCGCGCTTCAGCGGCAAGGTGGGCGGGCCCGACCGCTTTGCGGCGATCAAGCGGCCCTTGCGCGCCTTCTTTGCAGAGACGGACGCGGCGTACGCGCGCATTTTGGCCTGGGCCGTGCGTCGCAAGGCCATCGTCGGCCTCCTGGCTTTGTCGAGCCTGGGTGTGATGGTCGTCGTCATGGGTCTGATGGGCTCGGAGTTCGTGAACGCCGAGGACCGGGGGCAGTTCATCGTCGAAGTGGAGCTGCCCGCCGGCACTTCGCTCAACGAGACCCAAGCCGCCGTCGATCACGTGCAGAAGAAGCTGATCGCCCACCCCGAGATCCGCACCGTCTTCACGACGCTCGGACCGGACGAAGAGATCAACAAGGTGCGTTGGCGCGTGCTGACCACCAAGAAACTCGAACGCACCATCGGCCTCGAGGCCATCAAGCAGGCCGCCCGCGACGCCACCAGCGAACTCGAGTCGGCCAAGATCTCGGTCACCGATCCGCCCTTCGCCGAAGGTGCGGCCACCGAAGCGCCGATCATGATCAACGTACGCGGCGAGGAGTATCCGGACATCGAGAACGTCGCATTCCAGGTCGAGAAAATCCTCGAGAAGACGCCGGGCATCGACGACATTCAGGTGCGCTACTCGCCCGGCCGTCCCGAACTGGTACTCAACGTCGACCGCGAACTCGCTGCCAACCGCGGCCTTTCCCTCTCCGACGTAGCGCTGGGTCTGCGTACGGCCATGGCCGGTGCAGACGCTGGTGACTTGCGCCGAAAAGGCGACGAAATTCCCATCCTCGTGCGCCTCGCAGCGAGCGGCCGCGAGGACGCGCGTTCCCTCGAATCGGTGAGCGTGCCCGGCCCGCGCGGTCCGGTGAAGGTCGGCGACATCGCCAAGTTCGAGCGCGCCTCGGGTCCGCAAGTCATCGAGCGCGAGAATCGGCAGCGCCAAATCGTGATCTGGGCGACACCCGTCGGTCGGCCGCTGGGTGACGTCGCGGCCGAATTCCAAGCGGAGATCGCCAAGATCAAGATGCCCCCAAAGACGAGCATCTTCTACGACGGCCAGCTGCGCCTGATGAACGAAACGAACTCGAACATGGGCCTCGCCCTCATGCTCGGTATCGTCTTCATCTACTTGGTGTTGGCTTCGCAGTTCGAGAGCTTCATCCACCCCATCACCATCATGGTGACCATTCCTCTGGCGCTCGTCGGTGGCATCGTCGGCCTGTTTCTCACCGGCAAGACGATGGCCATGGGCGCAATGATCGGCATCATCCTGCTTGTCGGCCTGGTGACCAAAAACGCCATCTTGCTGCTTGATCGCGCGTTGGAACGCGTGCGCGAGCATGGGGAAACACCTCTTCAGGCCATCCTCGAGGCTGGTCCGGAGCGACTGCGTCCGATCCTCATGACCAGCATGGCCATGGTGCTCGGCATGCTGCCGACGGCGCTGATCAACTCCGATGGCAGCGAGTTTCGTTCACCCATGGCCATCGCCGTGATCGCGGGTGTAATCAGCTCCACGTTTTTGAGCTTGGTCGTCGTTCCAGTCGTCTATTTGGGCTTCGAAGGCCTCAAGGCGCGGCTCGCACGCTGGCTCAAGCCGAGCCCCCAGGTCGCCAACGCGCCCGCTGAATGAAGCAAACCTTCGCAGAGTATTTTTCGGAAAACGAGCCTCAGATGTCCATGAGAAACCAATCTCCGTTCTTGTTCACCTCGGTCTTTGGGCTGTTCACTGCGCTGTCGCTCTCCGCCTTGGCCCAAGGGAGCGCGCCAGCAGTGGCCCCGGCCTCGAGCGCCGAGCCAGCTCCACGGATGGGCGTGGATCCCGGAGTCCTACCTACGACGTCCCTCGAGCCCCTCGCCTTCGAGGCCGAGCTTTCGTCCTTCGTCCAGCCAGGCGCGCTCACCTCACAGCAGGTGGCCGAGCGCGCTCTCACCGGCAGCCCCCGCGTCGAGGCAAAAGAGGCAGCGGTCACTAGCGCGCAGACGCAGGCAGACGCCGTGCTCGGTGAGTTTTACCCGAAGCTCACCGGCACCGCCCGTTACACGCGTCTTTCCGCGGTCGCGGTTCCCGTAGGCTTCGAGGCCTTCATCCCGCCATTCGACCAATTCGCGCTCCAGGCGACACTCACCATTCCGGTCTCGGACTACATTCTGCGGCTGTCGACGGCCTTGAGCGGCGCTAGTAAGAACGAAGACTCGGCGCGATTCAACGCGCGCGCCGAGCGACTCATCGTCGCCACGGATGCTCGCATAGCCTACTACACATGGGTCAAAGCCACGGGTGCGCTCTACGTCGCTACCAAGGCCAAGGAGCAGGTCGCAGCGTCGCTGCGCGACGTGCAGCTTGCCTTCAGCATGGGGACGCAATCCAAGGCGGACGTGTTGCGCACCGAGGCGCAATTCTTTCAAACCGACTTGCGGCTCATGCGAGCCCAGCAGGCCGTACAAGTCATGACCGAGAACCTGCGGACAGTCATGCACGAGACCGCCGCAAAAGAATACTTGGTGGGCGAGCCCATCCTCGACGACATCCAGGTGGCAAACGTCCCGTCTGTCGAGGCCGGCTATGAGGAAGCTCGCAGCAAGCGGCTCGAGCTCCGCGCCCTCACCTCGCTAGAGGAAGCGACCCGCAACCAAGCGTCCTTGGCCAAGGTCGCGTACTACCCACGCATCGATCTCCAGGGTAACGCGCTCTACAGCAACCCCAACACCCGTGTTTTCCCTTACAACGATGGCCAATGGCACGGCACCTGGGACGCATCGGTCCTGCTGAGCTGGACGCCAACCGACATCCCCAAAGCCATGGGGGACGCGGGCACCGCCACGGCCAAAGCCGCCGAACTGTCCGCTCAGCGCCGCGCCTTGGAGGAGGGTCTGCGCGTCGAAGTGGCGACTGCTATCAGCGAGCTGAACAACTCTTTGGCCGCAGTGAAGACCTCACGCGAGGCTCTCAAGAGCGCGGAAGAGGGCTTCCGCGTTCGCACCGAGTTGTTCAAGGCTGGCCGCGCTACCACGCTCGAGGTGACGGACGCTCAGAACTCGCTCACGGGAGTCCGCCTCGAACTCGTCTTCGCACACGCCGACGCCCGTATCGCTCGAGACAAGCTGGCTCACGCCTTGGGTCGTGACGTTCCGGCCGAGTCCGAAGGAAAGTGAGCGCCCCTGGGCGGGCCGCTTGTCGGGCGGCCCATTCGGTGCCATTCACGCGGCCGGAGAAATTGCCGTGACCCAGCCACTCTCGAACGAAGCCGCCGATCAGATCCTTGCTGGCAAGGCCAAAGCCAAAACAGCCGTCGAGCTCATGCAGGCGCGTTACCGCGCTTTCGAGCTGGGCGACGTCGACTTCATCATGAAGTCGCACGATCCGGACACCGTCGAACAGATCGACCGCGATAGCACCGAAGCCTGGTCGAAGCAGTCGGAGTGGCTCGGCCTCGAGATCCTCTCGACCGAAGGCGGTGGCGAGGACGACATGGCCGGCACGGTCGAGTTCGTGGCCAAGTACAAGGTCAAGGGCGCGCCGCTCGAGCACCGCGAGCGTGCGACCTTCCGCAAACACAACGGTACGTGGTTCTTCGTCGATGGCGCTCAGATCGCCGGCCCGCCGGTCCGCCGCGAAGAACCCAAGGTCGGCCGCAACGACCCCTGCTCCTGTGGCAGCGGCAAAAAGTACAAGAAGTGTCACGGTACAGCGGCCTGAGCGGTTGAGGCGCGGCTCGACGCCAGAAAATTTTCGCGCCCTCGGTAGTTGTGGAAGACTCGGGCCCGTGGCGACCGATTTCGAGGAGTTGGGCGGAGAAGGCCCGCTGCGGGAGCTGGTGAACTGCTTCGTGGATCGCGTCGTCGGCGACACCATGATCGGTTTCTTTTTCCGCAAGGTCGATGTGACGCGCCTCCGGGAGCTCGAATACCAGTTCGCGGCCCAGCACCTCGGGGGCCCGGTCGTCTACCAGGGTCGACCGCTGCGCGCCGCGCACGCGTCGTCGGGAATCTTCGGTGGACAGTTCGATCGGCGCTTGCGCATCTTGGACCAGGTATTGGCCGAGCGCGACATCTCGCCGCGTGTGCGTCGAGCCTGGCTCGCTCACGACGAGAGCCTGCGAGCCGTGATCACGGGAGGCAACGAATGCAACACATGAAGGCCGGACTGCTCTTGCCTGTCCTCTTGGCCGCCTGTGCTTCGGGCACCAATTGGGTGAACGAGCCCATCAATCCATCGGACGCCCAAGGCGTGCGGCTCTACGCGGAACCGAAAGGCAACGGCGAGAGCGCGAGTTCACCGGTTGCCATGCGACCCACCGCCATCGGCGGCGCACAAAGGGGGCCGCTGGGCGAGAGCGAGCTGGCCGATGCACCCGGAAAGCGTCCGGTACTTTCGCTCGAATCGAAGGACGCTTTGCCCACCGATGCTCCTCCGGACGCGCGCCTCTTGGGCGTGTTTCGCAACACCTATTATGACTTCCCTGCGGAGGCCGATTTCAGCGGTGCTCCTGTGGCTGTGATGAGTTCCAGCTGCCAAGCGCTGCGCAAAGTACCGCGCGGCTTCTACGAAGCGCTGTGCGTCCAGGGCAGCGGCACGCTGCTCACCGGTTCGACGGTGAGCTTCGCCAAGCGCGATTGCAGCTGCGCGGAGGTTTGTCCGCGCACGGGTCAGAAGATCTGCTTCGACGAACTCGATCAGAAGATTTTTCCCTGGGGCCGCGGTGCTTTGGGCAAAGCGATCACACCGCTGCGCACGGTGGCGGTCGACAGCAACGTCATCGCCCTGGGCACGCACATCTACATCGCCGAGTTCGATGGCGCGCTGCGAAGCCCAGGTGGCGCGCCGCACGACGGCTGCTTCGTTGCCGAAGACCGCGGCATGAAGGTGCAGGGCGAGCACGTCGACGTGTTCACTGGCAACCCGCACGTCACCGCGCACCTGAACTCGGTCGTGCCCTCCAATCGCGGCGTGCACGTTTACGTCGGCACAGCGCGCTGCCAGTGACGCGCTGAGGCCCCACTTTTCGGAAACGGCCGCAATTTGATGCCTGCGGTTCAGAAATCAAGGTCGACGCCAAGCTCGGCGCCTGCGCGGAAAGTCAAATCGGGAATCTCGTGGACCAACCGTCCGTCGAAGAGGAAGCGATCGCGGAAGAGAGGCGCCAACAGCGAACCGCGCAAATCGAGGTGAAACGCTCCGCCAAGCGGCGTGCCGACCAGCATACTTCCGCCTAGCGCGATGAAACCGACTGTGTGACTGGCTGCCTCGTCCACACCGCCGCCCCGCGCAATCAGCGCGCCGCCCTCCCCTGCAGCGCACAGGTGCGCGGTCGCGCGCGCGAGTGGACCGAGTAGATCGACAGGGCACGCTTCGAGCACGGCGCCCGCATGCTGAAAAGACCCGCTGCCTCGCTCCGAGGCGAACGAACGCTCTTCCGTCCACAGCCCAGCGAAGCGAAAACGCGGCGAAAGAAATCCGCTGGAATCACGGTGCAGGTCGAGTCCTGCCATGCCCGCGAGCAACGCGCGAGGCGCGGCGCCACCAAGCCCGAGAATGCCAGCGAACAGGCGCGTGACCCAAACGGGCGAGTGAGACTCGGTCTGCGGCTTTGTCGTGGGGGCTTGCACTTTCAACGGCGCGTCGGGCGTCGGGGGTGGGCCCGGTTCGTCCGGGACGGCCGCCTCTTCGGCGGAGTCACTCGCCGGCGGCGCCGCGGCGTCTTGGGCAAGAGCGGCGCCGGCGACGACCACGGCTCCCAGAGCCAGTCCAGCGCCTAAAACTCTGGCTTGGTTTCGTCGCACCTTACCTCTTCAGCCCGACCTTGCCCCGTCTCGCACCCGCTGGCAAAGTCAGGCCCTCAAGATGGAGTTCCGGATCCCACGTCGCTTTTGCTCCGCCATGCTCTCCGCCATGCTCTCCGCCATGCTCTCCGCCATGCTCTTGGTCGGCTCCATGGTCGCCTGCGACGAGGCGAAGCCGGAAAAAAGGCTTTTGGCCCCTGCGCCGGCTCCCGTCGAGGAGCCCG
>Ga0105048_10004092_pt1 | contig 23866 bp, 17 predicted proteins | sample MAT05_FD_78382 | JGI IMG/M metagenome (GOLD analysis project Ga0105048, IMG submission 78382) | Freshwater microbial communities from Lake Fryxell liftoff mats and glacier meltwater in Antarctica - MAT-05 | ecosystem: Environmental > Aquatic > Freshwater > Ice > Liftoff microbial mat | place... | reverse complement strand
GCTGCCAGGCTTGCCCGTTGCTCCTCAGCGAACTGGACCACTTCGACTTGCATCCGGTTGGCCATCGCGCGGACGGAGCCGAACGACGAGGCGACGAGGTCCCCAAGGCCGCTCAGCTCGAGGCTCACCGTGAGCGTCGCGGTTTCGACGGCCTCCCGCGCCACGACGATGTTCACAGCCGAGCCAACGGCCACGGGAACGCCGCGGTGCGGGCTCTGGCGCAGGATCGAGCCGACCGGCGCGCCTCCGGGCGGGGCCTCGGTCACCGTCCCCACGCTCAGACCAGCGCTCGAGATGCGCGTGCGGGCCGCCGGTTCCGCAAGTCCGACCAGCGCCGGCACATAGAGCACGGGCGGGCCGGAAGAAATCACGAGCGCAATCTCTCGTCCGAGCGCCCACGCGGCGCCGGCGCTCGGAAACTGCGAGAGCACGCAGCCGGGAGGCGTCGTCGTGCTCGAAGCCGTGACCTCCTCGCCGACTGTGAAGCCCGAGATACCGATGACCGCGCGCGCCCCACTCGCGTACAGGCCCACCACCGAGGGCGCCGTGCCGGGCGAAGCACCCGCCGAGAGGACCAGCGAGACGGTGCTCCCCTCGAACGCGGTGCGGCCGCCCATCGGCGACTGAGAGAACACGTAGCCCGGCGGGACCGTGGCGCTCGCTGTCGTGCCCACGAGGCCCACGACGAGGTTGGCAGCCGTAATGGTCGGTCGCGCGGCGAGCACGCTCGTGTTCACGACCGACGGCACGATGACGGTCGCGGGCCCGAGCGAGACGACGAGGTCGACGACCTGGTCTCCCGGCACGACCGAGCCACCTTCGGGCGACGATGAGATCACTTGCCCCGCCGGCACGGTGATGGAGTGCTCGGTGTCGATCGCGCCGGTGATCAACACCGCGTTGATCGCGGTCTCGGCGGCGTCCTCCAGCAGGCCCACCACATCCGGCACCGTTGCCGATGCGGGCCCTACCGAGACGTAGAGCGTGACCAGCGATCCGCGCTGAACGACGGTATCTGGCACCGGATCCTGGCCAACGATTTCGCCTGGATCTACGATCTCACTCACTTGGTAGACGATATCGATCGAATACTCATCTGCCACCAATAGTATGATCGCGCTCTCGAGCGGCAACGGAACGACATTGGGGACCGTGACGGTTGAGGGTCCGCTGGACACAAAGAGCTCGACGATGCTCCCCCCGGGCACCGTCGCGCCCTCCGCTGGGTCCGACGCCGCGATGATATCCACGGGGTACTCGGCCATATATTCGTGTACGGGAGCCCCGACCAAACCCATACTATCGAGGAGAGCAACGCCCTCAACGTCGGTCAGACCCTCCAGTCGCGGCACGATCACCTGCGAAGGGCCGAGCGAGACGACCATGTCGACGAGAGCGCCGTCAGGGACCGCGGTGGTGGCTACCGGGGACTGCGCGATCACTTGCCCGGGCCATGCGATGTTGAACGCGTACGCGATCGCGCCCGGAAGCACCCCCGCCCTGTGCAGCAGAATCCACGCTTCGTCCACGTCGTACCCCACGACAGCGGGGACCAACACCGCCCCGAGCGAAATCACGATGTCCACGGCGTCGCCCTCGAGCGCGCTCGCCGACGCGGCGGGCGTTTGGTCCACGACGACGCCTTCCGGGACGGAGACATCGAACACGAAGCTCACCTCGCCGAGTCGAAGCCCGACGGAGGCGACCTCGGCGCGCGCCGCGTTCTGGTTCAGTCCACCGAGGTCCGGCACGACGACGGGATCGGGCGCGCGGACCACGAGCGTGTAGCTCTGAACGCCGTACCCACCGCGCGCATCTTCGACGCGCACTTCGACCGAGTACGTTCCTGCGGGCGTCGTGCTCGTACGGATGACGCCGAGCGGCGTGATGGACATGCCCGCCGGTTTTGTGGACAAGAAGTAGGTAAGCGCGTCGCCCCGATCGGGATCATACGCGTATACGCCATAGGCATAGGGGACGCCGGTGAGCGCTGGGCTGGTCGGAGTGGAGAGAATCTCGGGCGCGGTGTTCGCCGGGCCGAGCGTGATCCGCACCGTGGCCTCGTTCGAAACTCCCATCCCCTCGTGCGCGCGATACTTCAGGATGTCCAAGTCGGGATCTGCGGGAGGAAGGGTGCTCACGCGGACGTTGTTGAGGCCCGGCGTCAGCCAGTTCGGATACTCGTGCTGCGGGATGGTTCCATCGGACGCCACGTTCGTGACGCGATACCCAGACTCATTCCAGATGCGAGTCGTCGCCGGCCAGCGGTTGGCGACGTCATGCAGCACGTAGATCCCGTGGTTCCCGCCTACGCCCGTGAACAAGTCATCCGCCGTCAAGACGATGTCGGCGTGGCCGTCATTATCGACGTCCGCGACCACTGGCATCTCAGTGCCCGTACCGGACGTGATCGCGATTTCGTAACGCACGTCGCCGGTCACGCCGTCGAAAACGAAGAGGTGGTCTTCGTCGCGATAGAGAATCTCCGAACGACCGTCGCGATCGAAGTCGAAGGCAGTCGATCCCGTGAGCTCGCTCGTGTCGTGAGTATCCGCGCTCCAGAGACGCGCTCCGGACGCAGAGAAGAGCTCGTAGTGGACCCGACCGGCCACCCCGATCTCGGGCACTCCGTCTCCGTCGACGTCCACGATCAGGGGCGTTCCGCCGTTCCCGTCTTGCAAGCCCACCGTGGCGTGACCGTTGGACGGGTTCCAGACCTCGGCCTCGGTCCCATCGTGATTGAACATGTCCAGCGAGCCACCGCTGACCACCACGATCTCCGCGTAAGGGTCGTCGTCGAAGTTGGCCACCGCTACGAACCCATCCAGGGACACGTCGCCATTGCGCCAGAGACGACGGACGACTCCGTCCTCGAGGCGGTACGCGCTCGGTCCGGCGACGATTTCTAGCCTGCCGTCGAGATCGATGTCGGCGACGGCGGAGAGCACCGAATGGTAGTTGCGCGCATTCAGACCTTGGAGCTCTTCACCGTCGGAGACGAAGTTACCTCCCGCGTCATAGACGCGCGCACCGACGACGATCTCGGGGAGGCCCGTGCCATCGAGATTTGCGATGGTGATCGCGCCTCCGAAGCCGAGGGTACCCGGCAAACGCCGCTCCGTGCTGAGCCACTTGAAGGTGCCGTCGTTCTCGAAAGCGACGAGATGCATTTCGTCGGCGTGCGCGGCGACGATCTCGATCTTGCCATCACCGTCGAGGTCGCCCGCCGCGATCGAATTGAGGGCAGCTACCGGATAGTCGGGACCGGTCGAAAATAACAGCGCGCCATCGGCGCCGCTGATGGCGTAGATGGGTCCACCTTCGGTTTGGGCCGCCGGCCGAGTCGCAAAGACGATGTCCGGAGTGTCGTCGTCATCGATCCTTCCATCTCCGTTGTCGTCCGTGAGGTTGACCACGATGGGTGCGGCGACGACGTTGATGGTCGGCAGCGCGTGATACTTGATCGCCACCGCCAGGTCGCTGTCGGGTTCTCCGAACGGAGTGTACTCGAGCGCGCCATCCGGGCTAAGGACTGCCGTTCCGTGCGTCGAGGTCACCGTCACTGCGGCCGTCAACGAGGTGCCGATGTCGTTCGCGAGAACGCCCGAAGCAGCGATCGTTGTCGTCACGCCGACCGGCGCTGCGTACTCATCATCGAACGCGACGGGCGCCAGCGGGTCATGGACCACGGTCACGAACGTCTGCGTATCCGCGAGCGGCTTCCCGAGCTCGATCACGCGCACTCGCACTCTGTGCTCGCCAACCTGGCCCGAGGTGGGCGTCCACTCGATGAGGCCGCTGTCGGAGTCGATGGTCATGCCCGAAGGCGCGATCAGCAGCGCATAGAACAGCTCGCCGCCGTCGAGGTCCGTGGCCTCGACGTCCGAACTATAGAGCACCTCCGAGGTCGCAGTTATGGTAGGCGTCGACGTGATGCGCGGCGCGTGATCGACGGCGTCGGCGTAGATCCGCACTCTGTGCGATGCGTGCGAGCCGTTGTCGTCGAACACCTCGAGCTCCACGAGATAGTTACCGAAAAGATCGGCGACGAAGTTGGGCTGGCGTGTGCTCGCCCGGGCGAGGGTGGCCGTGGAGCCGATCGGCTTCTCGATGATGCTCCAAGAGAAGGTGATGGGATCGCCGTCGGGATCGCTGCCCGAACCATTCAGGTGAACGCGGGTCCCGACGCTGACGGCGCGCTCGCGGCCAGCGTCGGCGACCGGCGGCGCGTTCGGATCGACCGGGTACCGCACGAAGAGGGTGAAGGTCTGCAAGTCGTAGGCATCATCGAGGTCGGTCACGCGAACCGTGATCGACGGTGTGCCCGCGTCTTCCTCGTCGGTCCACCAGGTGATCTCGCCCGTATCCTGGTCGATCTCCATGTCGTCCGGCGCTTCGTCGAGCGAATAGGTCAGCAGCTCGCCGGGATCAGGATCGGTCGCTACGACCTGATAGGTATACTGATCACCCGGAATGACCTCGCGCTCGGCATCCGAGGTGATGACCGGCGCGTCGTTGACGTTAGCGACCGTCACCACCACCGTCTGCGTGGCGCTGCGCCCCGTCGAGTCCGTGGCACGGATCTGGTAGGAGACTGTGCCGGTCTGAGCATCGCTCGGGACCCACGCGACGACGTTCACCGCGGAGATGACCACGAGTCCGGGCGGACCATGCTCGAGCGTGAGGCGCACGGTATCGCCGAGATCGGCGTCGGTGATGATCGGGAAGTAGGTATAGAGCTGGTTCTCGGTCACCGAGTCAGACGCGGTGGAAGTGATGACGGGCGCATGGTTCGACGAGCTCACGAGCAGCTCGTACTCCTGGATATCGAACGCGCCGCGCAGATCCGTCGCGCGTACGCTGACTGAGTATGTCCCTACGACCGGCATCGACCACGTGATGGTGCCCGTCTCGACGTCGATCGACATGCCCGACGGCGCCGTGAGGAGCGTATAGCTAAGCTCATCGCCGAAATCCGAGTCCACCGCATCGACGTCATGGACATAGGGGGAGCCAGCAGTAGCGCTCGCCGCCGGGATCGAGACGATCACGGGTGCGCGGTTGTCGGCGGGTGACTTCGAAAGATAGAAGAGCGAGCCCCACCAAGTGACCACGTTCTTGCCCATGAACGAGCCCCAGTTGACCGAGCCCTCACCCATGAACAACGTACCGTTGGGCACGATGAGCAGGCCCATCACGCTGCTGCGATAGCCCGTCGCGGCGGCGTACGGCGTCGACCAGATGCCGCCCGGCGAGCCGTTCGTCCCGTTCACCTCGACGCGGAACTGCTGCGTGGTGATGTTCGCGCCGACCGCCGGCCCGAGATACGAATAGTCGCCCATGCTCAAACGGCCGGTGATCCGGAGCTCCACCGGCCCGAGCGCCGAGATGCAGGAGGCCGTGCCAAGGGTGACGCTGCTGATCTGGTAGATGCCAGGCTGCAGGAAGAGGCAGCCATAGTTGCCGACCGTGATCGAGCTGACGCTGGACGCGCTCGAAAGCGTGTCCTGCGTAGAGGCCGCGACGGACACCGGGGTCGAGCCCGCCGTCACCGATCCGACCGAAGGAAAGGCTGGCATTGACGGGAGCGCAGCCAGGTCGCCGCGCTCGACCCCGTCGTCGTAGTCCAGATGGTTGGTGTAGACGTCTTTGACGTAAGAGTTGAAGTCGAGACCGACCTTGTCCGCGAACAAGGAGGCATCCGGCACCTTGCCGATGAGCGAAGGGTTGATGCTCGCGCGGACGCCGTATTCGAGGAAGGTCCCACTTCCCGTATCGTGAACACCGACGTTTCCGTCGAATACGACGCCGCGATAGGAGAGTGAGTTGGCCGCGTAGATGACGAATCCCTCGATCGGAGGCGCAGAACCCAAGACGATGTGCATGTCCTGGGAGTCGGTGGCCGAGACCCGTGTCCGCGTCGATGCTCACACCGCTCGGCGCGCCCGACAGCGAGAAGTCGACGTCGTCTCCGGCGTCGATGTCGGTGGCCACGACGGAATAGCGCCAGAGCTGGCCCACGAACGCGGACTGCGGTGGGAAGGAGGTTATGACCGGCGCGTCGTTCACGCCGTCGATGGTCAGCGTGACCGTGGCGGTGGATGAGTTGTAAGTTCCATCGCTCGCGCGATAGGTGAAGGTCGTTTGGCCTTCGAATGCGGTCGCGGGCGTGAACGTGAAGCTGCCGTTCGACGACAGCGCGACCGTCCCGTTCTTCGCGTGTCTCAACAAGGTGGCGGTGATGGCTTGGTACTTGGGGTCGAGATCGTTGCCGAGGACACCCTCGGCGGCGACGGTCAAAACCTCGTCTTCAGTACCGCTATAACTATCCGGATAGGCCAGAGGCACGACGCCCGAGAGAGGTTGGAGACCATCTTCGTAGGCGACGCGCGCTGCGATGTCGATCCAGACGTGGTCCGCCACGACGGCTCCGGTCGCGGTCGAGGCGTAGCCGAGCTTGATGGTGCCAAGTGGCGCGAAGAGAAGCGCGCGCACCCTGGATCGCTCACCGAGGTCGAACGCTCGCGGCGTGTCGATCGGCCCGCCGAGGCCGCCGTTCGCGCTGAGTGCTTCGATGCGCAACGCGCCCGCGTTGTTGGAGGAGGCGCTCAGCTCGACGCGGTTCCCGCCTTGAAAGCGGCCCGAGACGCGCAGCTCGACGTTGTCGAGCGCGATGATCGAAGCGGCGTCGGCGAGGGTGACGCAGTGGACCTGGTACTCTCCACCCTCGAGCTGCAGCACGCCACCGTAGCCCACGTCGATATGCGCAAACGTGTCGGTGCTCGTGACGGTCACCGTGCTGCCGGCGGTCACCGTCAGCACGCCCTCGTCCGGATAGACCGGTCGCGCGCGCGGGAACGGCTCCATCGAAAGCGAGTGCCCGGTGTAGACGTAACCGAGATAGTGATGATCGAAGACGACCTGGTTCGTGTAAGCGTGGCCGGTGTTGGAGCCGTAACGGAAGAGACCTTGGTACGCGAACGTCGAGTCATCGTTCGTCCAGCCCACGTTGGCCCATGGCCCCACGGAGAGCCGAACGCCGTCCGCGATCGTGTCCGATGGGGTGCCGGCGCTGAGCGTCGCGACGCCCACGTGGCCCGTGATGATGGCGCCATCCTCGATATACGCCGAATGTTTGGCGTAGATGACGGAGTCTTCGGATTTTTCCGAGTACGTGAGCGCGCGCTGAGTGGTACTCACTTCGGCCGCACCACCGGAGCAGGCCGAGGCCGCGAAAACACCGATAAATAGATAGTTTGGGTTGGCCCGACGGCCCCGCAGAAATCTCATTTCGTACCCCCTCAGCCCGCGGACCCCTTCGGTCCCCTATGCTTACCAAGTCACTGTCACTCGAAGTGCGCAGGGACTCGACGATGCGGGGGGAACACTGTCACGACGGGGGGGCGGTGCGGGTGCCTGCGTTAACCCGCCAGTGGTGTGAATGGGATGGGTGCCGCGGACCGCCCGTGGGCGGGTCACGTCGGAGGGAGGTGCCCGTTAGTTACAGTCGTGGCTGGGCGGTGAGATCTCGGCCGTCGCGCTCGCCATGCACATCGAGGTGCCGCGCAAGTACACGCGGCCGATGTCACCACCGCCGCCGCCGCCGCCTGCGCCGTCGTGGCCGTCGGGGGTGCCCGCGAGGCCCGGGGCGCCCTTCAGCATGAGCACTGCGCCTGCGCCACCGCGACCCGCGGTGCGGCCGCCGGCGCCACCGGATGCGGCGACCATCGACGCGATGCCGTCGGCGCCCGCCGTGCCTTCGTCGTCCTTGCCGCCGCCGCCGCCGCCCGCGCCACCGTTGGTGGCGAGCGTGCCGCGGATGTCGAGGGTCGAGGCCTCGAGGACGATCACGCCGCCGCTTCCGCCGCCGCCGCCACCGCCCGCGCGAGAAGCGCCCGCGCCGCCGCCGCCGCCGGCGTGGAGGGTGCCCAGCACGAGGAGCGTCTTCGCCGAGGAGATCTGGATCGCGCCGCCGCCGCCGCCACCCGCGCCGCCTTCGGCACCGCCGCTCTTACGGCCGCCGCCGTTGCCGCCGCTGCAGCCGCCGAACAGCGGCACGTCGAGCGCCATCGCACCCATGCCGGGCTGACCGCCCGAGCCGGTGGTGCCTTCGGCGCCGCTGCCGGCGCCGCCGCGTGCGCCCTGCGAGGCACCGCCGCCGCCGCCGCCACCGATCTCGTCCTTGTCGTCGCCGTCGGCGCCGTCGCGGCCGACCGCGCTCGCATCGCAGCGAACGCCGGGGCCATCGGCGCTCCCGTGGGCGCCGGCGTCGATCACGCCCGAGACGTTCGCGTCGCCGAAGACCGCGAAGATCACCGCGCGATCACCGCTGATGCGCAGCGCCGCGCTCGACGGGACCAGCATCGCCGCCAGCGGCACGATGACCCGATCGCCCTGCACGATCGGCGCGATGCGCACGGTGGTGCCGCAGGTCCCGGAGAACGTCACCGCGCGGGTGTCGAACACGCACCGATCACCGGCGTCGAGCCGCAGCGATGCGGTCGGCACGGCGAGGGTGCTCGGATTGAAGTTGCGCGGCGGGTATGGGTACGCCGGGCTGGTCGAGGGGGTAGGCCGCGCGGGCGGGGACACCGCCGGTGAGGGCGACGGAGAAGTGCCCGGGCTGGGCGTCACGTCGTCGAGGATAGCGTCCGGCGTCGAGGCCGGATCGAAGTCGAGCGCGCACCCCGCGAAGAGAGAAAATGCGAGCGCGATGACGATGGTTTTCATGGTTCTGTTCTCAATCTGCGATCAGGAGGATCGCGCCGGTGATCAGGCTGGTCGCCGCGACACCGAACAACACATTGGCGCCGAGGCCAGTGGCATGCGTGACGTCGCGCAGCTCTTCGACGCGCGCGGGCGACACGCCGGGCTGCGTGCCCTCGTCGCGCGCGTTCTTGTTCTCGACGCCCAGGACGATCGCCACGCCGCCGGCCAGCGCGCCGCCGCCGACGAGCCACCACGGCCAGCGCCGGCTCGCATCGTCGTCGTTCGAGACCACGTCGGCGCGGGGATCGAGGTCGAGACCACGCTTGGCGCGCGGCTCGCCGCTGGAATTTTGCTGGCGCGCGGTCATGGGGAAGAGCGCGAGCGCCACCGCCTCGAGGGAGCTCGGCCACTGGGCCTGCTCGTGCGCGAGGTCGACCTGGGCGCGGCGCAGGACGCGCAGATCGCGATCGCGCAGCTCGGCGATGACACGGATCTTGGACGGCACCGCGAGGATGCGCACCGAGACCAGCTCTCGCGCGCCGGCGCGGGCCGCGATCTCGAGAACGCAGCTCTCCGCGCACGGCATCGTCGCGTCGTACGGCTGGACCGCTGGCGCGGAGCCGGTGCGATCTTCAACCGCCGAGGCGAGGTTCGCGAGGAGCGCCGCTACCGCGGGCTCGTCGAGGTCGCGCGACTCCTCCGCGTGGATGGCCACGGTGGCGCCGATCGCGAGGAGTCCGAGCGTCATCAGCATACGTTCTTCCTCACTGGATCTCGGCGATGTCGCGCTCGAGCGTGTCGATGCGCGCGATGATGCGGCGGTAGTGCGAGGCGTCACGGCCGGCCTCGAGCTCGGTGGACAGATCGAGGTACTCCTCCTCGATGCCGCTGATGTCGCCGACCGTCCCGCTCTTCGCGAGGCTCACCAGCGTCGCCGAGAGGCGGCGCAAGCGCTCGTTCGCGTCGGCGTAGGTGGGCTCGGGCTCTTCCTTGGGCGCGGTCGGCTTGTTCATGGCGCGCGGCGAGGGCGCGGGCGCCACGGGCTGGACGATCGCGGAGACGACCTGCACCTGCGGCTCGGTGGGCTCCTTGCGCTCGATCTCGACCGGGGTCGCGGTCGTGACGGTCACGGCGGCGAGCTCGGGAAGCGGCTGGACCTCGTAGCGCTGCGGGCCGCTGGTATCGCGGAACGCGACGAGCGCGCAGATGACGACCGAGGCCGCCATGCTCGCGGCACCGGCGTGCACCCAGCCGCGGTGCGAAGCGGGCGGGAGGAAGCGGCGGCGAACGCGGGTCTGCGCGACCTGCGCGCGCAGGCTCATCATCGGCGCCGCCGGCGTGGAGATCACGCGCGGCATCTCGACCGGAGCCTCGAAGGCGATCTCGCTCTCGGCCGCGGGCTCCACGAAGAGCACGCGATCCAGCTCGGTCACCAGCTCGACGGCCGTCTGGAAGCGCTCGCGCTTGTCCTTCGCGAGAAGCTTGTACGCGATCTGCTCGAGGCCACCGGACACGGGCAGCGGGCCCGGTGGCGTGAGGAGGTGCCTGGCCGCGACCTCGCGGAAGCAGCCCTCGAACGGCGGCTGCCCCGAGAGGAGCTCGAACAGCATGATCCCCAGCGCGTAGAGGTCGGCGCGGTGATCGACGTTCGACGACATGAGCTGCTCGGGCGCCATGTAGACCGGCGTGCCGAGGACCAGGCCGTCGTTGGTGAGGCGGCCGCGCGGATCACCGACGACCGCGACGATGCCGAAGTCGAGGACCTTGAGCTGCTCCATCGGCTCGCCGGGGTTGAGCACCATGACGTTGCCGGGCTTGAGATCGCGGTGGATGAAGCCCTTCCCGTGCGCGGCGGCGAGCCCGACGGCGATCTCGCGGATGATGTGGCCGGCGCGGCGCCACTCGAGCGGCGCGCTGGAGACGATCACATCGTCGAGGGTCTTGCCGCGCAAGAGCTCCATCGTCATGAAGGGCAAGCCGTCCAGGCTGAAGCCAAAGGCGTGGACCTTCACGATGTTCGGGTGGTCGATCGCGATGACCGCCTCCGCCTCGCGCTTGAGGCGCTCGCAGAAGACCGCCTCGTTGGCGGTGCTCTCGTTGAGGACCTTGAGGGCCACGTCCGCGCCCGAGTGGACGTCGAACCCGCGGTAGACCGAGCCCATGGCGCCCGAGCCGATGCGCTCGATGATCCGGTACGAGCCGAGCATGGTTCCGAGGAGAGAGACCGGCTCCTCGCCGCTCGTTTCTGGGTTGGTGCTCATCGACGTCGACCTTCGACGTACACCTTCCACGTTCTGTGCCGCCTCCCTTGGGGCCGCGATCCAACCGGGCCTACTGAGGACGTTTGCCTCGACGCTCATCGGCTGAGGCAGGAAGCAACAACCTGAATCGGAAGTCGGTTTCAGCGGCACACCACGTACCGGCACGGCGCCTGCATCGCGCGAGCGCATCCATGGCGGTCGCGATCTCTCTCGATGCGGTGCGGTTCGAGAAGAAGGTACATCGCCGAGACGCGCGAGGGGATCACGCGGAAGCCCCGCGGGAAGCGCTTCGCGTATCTCGACGCGCGGGGACGGCCGGTCCGCGATCCCAAGGTCCTGGCCCGCATCAAGGCGCTGCGAGCCCGCACGGCCACATCCAAGCGACCGGCCGCGACGCCCGTGGGCGGAAGCAATATCGCTATCACGCGAAGTGGCGCGAGCACCGCGACGAGTCGAAGTTCAGCCAGCTCCTCGCGTTCGGGCGGACGCCGATCCGCGTGCGGAAGCGCGTGCAGACCGACCTGCGCCGGCCCGAGCTGAGCCGCGAGAACGTGATCGCGGCGATCGTTCGCCTGCTCGAGCAGTCGCTCATCCGCATCGGCAACGACGAGTATGCGCGATCCAACCAGTCGTACGGGCTCACGACGCTTCAAGGCGATCACGTGGCGATCGGGAGGTGCGCGACAAGCAGCTCGCGCGCGTCGTGCGGCGCTGCCAGGATCTCCCTGGCCAGACGCTGTTCCAGTACGTGGACGCCGCCGGCAAGCGCCACAAGGTCGGCTCCTCCGACGTCAACGCGTACCTGCGCGATGCCCCGGGCCTCGACTTCACCGCGAAGAGCTATCGAACCTGGGGCGGCACGCTGGAGCGCGCGGAGAAGAAGCCGCGCCGCCACGCCGCGTGATCGGCTGGTGAAATTCGTCCCACCGATTAGCCTGCAGTCCCGCGGATCATGCGCTGGCCCGAGCGCTGCTAGCGAACGAACGCATGAACCCAACATACGGCATCATCATGTGGACCATCATCGGCGCGCTCGCCGGGTGGATCGGCAGCAAGATCATGGGCACCGACGCGAAGCAGGGCAGCATTGCGAACATCTTGTTCGGCATCGCGGGCGCCATTCTCGGCGGCTTCATCACGCGCGCCGTCATGGGTGACAACGCGAGCAACAACGGCTTTTTTGCCAGCTTCTTCGTCGCGCTCCTCGGTGCGTGTGGCGTGATCGGGATCTGGAAAGCCATCGGCGGCCGCCGTCGTCTGGCCTAGATCTAGGGCGGATTTCCGCCTACGGTCGCCGCGCTTTGAGCTTTCAGAACAAACACGTCTTCATCACCGGCGGTACCAGTGGCATCTGCCTCGCGATGGCCCTCGCCTTCGCGAGGCAGGGTGCCAAGGTCACCGTCCTCGGACGCAAGCCCGAGAAGGCCGCGCAGGCCGAAGAAGAGCTGCGCGCGACCGGCGCCTCGGCGCTGGCGGTGCTCGCGGATGTCCGCGACGCTGCAGCGCTCGACGCCGCGTTCACCGCGGGGGTCGCGAAGCACGGCCCCATCCACGTGCTGATCAACGGCGCCGCCGGCAACTTCCCCGCGCCCGCGCTGGGCATGTCGCCGAACGGCTTCAAGGCGGTCGTGGACATCGATCTGCTCGGCACGTTCAACGCTTGCCGGCAGGCGTTCGCGCACCTCGAGAAGCCCGGCGCGGTGATCCTCAACGTGAGCGCCGGTCAGGCGTTCATGCCGGCGATGCTGCAGGTCCACGTCTGCGCCGCAAAGGCCGGCGTCGACATGGTGACGCGCGTGCTGGCGATGGAGTGGGGCCCGATGGGCGTGCGCGTGAACTCGATCAGCCCCGGGCCGGTCGATGACACGGAGGGCATGGCGCGCCTGGCGCCCACGCCGGAGGTCAAGGCCAAGGTCATGAACGACGTGCCGCTGCGCCGCTTCGCGACGAAGGACGAGATCGCCGAGATCGCGATGTTCCTCTGCAGCTCGAAGGCCGCGTACATCACCGGCGCGGTCATCGTCGCCGACGGCGGACACTCGCTCGCCGGCTTCGGCATGCTCGGGAGCAACGTGCTGTGATCCGCATCGAGCGCGCCGGCACCACCTTCGCCATCCGCATCGAGCGACCGGAGAAGAAGAACGCACTCAACATCGAGATGTACGCGCGGTTCAACGCGGCGCTGCGCGAGGCCGACGCCGACGACGGCATCCACGCAGTCGTGCTGCTCGGCGTGCCGGGCATCTTCACCGCGGGCAACGACATCAAGGACTTCATCGTCAACCCGCCGCTCGGCGAGGACACCGAGGCGTTCCGCTTCCTCGAGGCGCTGACCAGCCTGCGAAAGCCGCTGATCGCCGGCGTCGACGGGATCGCGGTCGGCGTCGGCGCGACGATGCTGCTGCACTGCGATCTGCTGGTGGCCTCGACGCGCGCCACGTTCAGCATGCCGTTCGTGCGCCTGGGCCTGGTTCCGGAGGCCGGATCGTCGCTGTTGCTCCCGGCGCTGGTCGGTCACACGACCGCGATGGAGTGGCTGCTGCTCGGCGACGCGATCGACGCGGCCACCGCGCACAAGGCCGGGCTGGTGAACCGGCTCGTGACGCCGGAAGCGCTCGAGCTCACGACGCTCGAGCTCGCTCAGCGCCTGGGCCAGCTCCCGCTCGCCGCGCTGATGGGCACGAAGTCGCTCGTGCGCGAGGCGACGCAGAGCCGGCTGCGCGAGGTGATGCAGCGCGAGGGCAAGATGTTCGCGGAGCGGCTGATGGCGCCGGAGACGATCGCCCGCTTCATGGCGTTCGGCGCGAAGAAGACGACCTAGCGCAGGTTGAAGCGGTAATTCGAGCCGAAGTCGGAGTCGTACTGTCGGCAGCCACCGCGGTCGCTGTTGAAGAACCACAGCTCCATGCGGCGTGCGCCGCTCGGGATCGCGATCGGCGTCAGCACGCTGAAGCGCTGGCTGCGGGCCGGCTGGGTCACCGGCACGTACTGCGCGGCGCCGCCGTCGAAGCGGTAGTAGGCCAGGATGTCCCACGTCGCGAAGCCGCTGTAGCCCTGGCGGCAGTTCGGCAGGCGATCGAGCGCGTAGTCGATGTTCACGCTGCCGCCAGCGCGGAGGGTGCCGGTGACGCGCTCGCTCCAGTCCGACGAGAACGCGATCGCGGCCGTGGGCGCGGCGGCGATCGGGTAGCGGTAGTTCTTGCCGAAGTCGGAGTCGTAGCCGTTGCAGCCCCAGCGGTTCGTGACCTGGAACCACAGCTGGATCTCGCCCGGCTCGGCAGGGAGCGTGAACGTCCAGTCTCCGGGCACGGTGCCGTCGGGGGTGTGACCGCCGACGATCGCGCTGATGACCGCGCCGCCGTTCACGCGCGCGTTCGCGGTGAGCGACCAGGCGGGCGTCCCGTTGTTGTTGTCGCCGCGGCAGTCGCGCAGGCGGCCGTTCTCGTAGTGCACGCGGACCTGACCGCCCGCGACGAGGCTGCCGCTGATCTGGTTGGTCCAGCCCTGGTAGAAGCTGATCGCGGGGACCGCCGCTTCGGCCTCCGAGGAGACCTCGCCCGGATCGCCGCCGACCTGCTCGGGGAGCTCGCTGTCGGGACCACCGCACGCCGCAAGAACACACGCCAACGAGAGCCAGGAGATGCGCATCGGAGGCCCCTCTCTCGCGGTCGCCGCGGGGCTGTCAACGAAAGCTGCGACCTCGGCGTACACCTGGACGCTCGACCGGCGCTCCGAGACCGTGATTGAACAGCGTTCAGAGAACGACACGACGTTCTCTCTTCACGAGACCGAGCACCATGGGCACCACCGAGCGACGCGAGCGGGACAAGGCGGAGATGCGCGACAAGATCTGTCGCGCCGCCATGAAGCTGTTCCTCGACGAAGGCTTCGAGAACACGTCCATCCGCCGCATCGCCGCCGCGATCGAGTACACGCCGGGCGCGATCTACTCGTACTTCGAGGACAAGGACGCCATTCTTTTTGCGCTGCACGAGGAGGGCTTCGACAAGCTCTTCGCGATGCAGATCGCCGCGCCCCTGGCCGAAGATCCCTGGGAACGGCTGCTCCGCTGCGGCCAGGTCTACCTGCAGTTCGCGCTGGAAAATCCCGAGTATTACGACCTGATGTTCATCATGAACGCGACCGGAAAACACATCCGGAGCGAGAAGTACGACTGGGACAAGGGCGTGCGCGCCTACGACTTCTTGCGCGAGATCGTGAAGGACTGCATCGCGCAGAAGAAGCTCCCGCCCGACGATCCCGAGGTGGTGGCCTTCGCGCTGTGGTCCTCCGTGCACGGGATGGCGGCGCTCGTGATCCGCCATCGCTGCGTGATGATCCCCGAAGAAGCGCGCGTACCGATGGCGAAGGCAGCGCGGCAGTACCTGATGAGCACCTTGAAGAGGAGCGACACATGAGCACCCTGAAGACCCGGACCCTTTTTTTTGCCCTCGCATTGAACGCTGTTCAAATTACGGCCTGCGTTCAAAAGGCCCCTTCGACGCCAGCGATCGCCGCGCTGCCCCCGGCGGTGAGGACCGCGAAGATCGAGCGTGACGACACGCCGCGCCCGGTGAAGGGCCTCGGCCTGCTCGCCAGCAAGAGCGAGCGGCGCCTCTCGTTCATGGTCGGTGGCGTCATCGCCGAGGTCCGCGCCGAGGAAGGCCAGACGGTGAAGAAGGGCCAGCAGCTCGCCGCGATCTCGATGCCGGGGATCGACGCGCAGGTGAGCGCCGCGCGGACCGGCTACCAGAAGTCGGTGCGCGACTTCGATCGCGTCACGAAGCTCCACGCCTCGCGCGTCCTCACCGACGAGCAGCTCGAGAACGCGACCACCGCGCGTGACGTCGCGCAGGCGCAGCTCGCCGCGGTGGAGTTCAGCCGAACCCACGCGGTGATCGTCGCGCCGTCGGCCGGTCGCATCTCGCGGAAGCTCGCCGAGCAGGGCGAGATGGTGCAGCCCGGTGCGCCGGTGCTGGTGCTCGCCTCGAGCGACGGGGGCTGGGTGGTGCGCGTCGCGCTGCCCGATCGCGAGGTGGTGCGCGTGGCGATCGGTGACCGCGCCGCCGTGCGCTTCGAGGCGCTGGGCAACACGCCGCTCGCGGCGAAGGTCGCGGAGATCGCGTCGTCGGCCATGGCGCAGACCGGGCTCTTCGAGGTCGAGCTGGCGCTGGCAGCCGCTCCGCCCGCGCTGCTCACCGGGCTCGTCGGCAAGGTCGAGATCGAGCCTTCGGGCCGCGCGCCGGTGACCTGGGTGCCGATCGAGGCGCTGATCGAAGCGGAGGGCAACGACGCGTCGGTGTTCGCGATCGAGGACCAGCGCGCCGTGAAGCTGGCTGTCGTGACCGATCGCATCGAAGGCGATCGGGTGGCGGTGCTGAAGGGCCTCGAAGGCCGCGATCGGGTGGTCACCGCGGGCCGCGTCAACGCCCGCCATGGAGCCTTGCTGCGGGTCGAGGACGAGCGGGTCGAGGACGAGCGATGATCGCAAGCATCGTCGAGGGCGCGGTGCGCCGGAAGCAGTTCACGCTCGTGCTGTTCGCCGCGCTCGCGGCGGTGGGTGTGTCGAGCGCGATCGCCATCCCCCGAGCCGAAGATCCCGCCGTCCCGAACCCGCTGTTCGGGATCGTGGTGGTCTATCCCGGCGCGAGCCCCACCGAGATCGAGGCTCAGATCGTCGATCCGATCGAAGACGCCATCGACGATCTCAAGCGCGTGCGCGTGCGCATCGAAGACGGCCTGATGTTCATGCGCGCCGAGTTCGACGCTTCCTCCGAGGCCGACGCGAAGTACGACGACGTCCTGCGCCAGCTCTCCACCGTGCGGGCGTCGCTGCCGAGCGGCGTGGTCAAGGTCGACGTGCGCCGCTCCGAGACCACCGAGGTCGCGGTGCGCGAGATCGCGCTGGTGTCGGACAGCGCCTCGTTGGTGGACCTGCGCGCGATCACCGACGAGCTCGAAGATCGGCTCAACGCCGTGCCCGGCGTGAAGGAGGTGTCCACCTGGGGCCTCCCGGAGAAGCAGGTGCGGATCGCGCTCGATCTGCCGCGGCTCGCGCAGCTGAAGCTCCCGACGTCGCAGATCCTGCAGGCGATCCAGGCCGACAACACCAGCATCCCCGGCGGTCAGGTCGACGCCGGCGCGCGCACCATGAACGTCGAGACCAGCGGCCGCTACACCTCGCTCGAGGAGATCGGCGAGAGGTGATCGGCTTCGTGGCGCTGGTCGGCATCGAGGTGAAGAACTCGATCCTCCTCGTCGACTTCACCCATCGCCTGCGCGAGGAGGGCGTCGGGCTCGACGAGGCCATCCGCCGCGCGGGCGAGACACGATTCTTTCCAATCCTGCTCACCACGCTGACCGCGGTCGGCGGGTTGATGCCGCTCGCGCTGGCCGGCTCGTCCCTCTACTCGCCGCTCGCCTGGGTGATCATCGGCGGCCTGCTCAGCTCGACCGTCCTCAGCCGGCTGGTCACGCCGGTCATGTACAAGCTGCTGGCGCCCGAGATCAGCCTCGAGGCGGAGGTCACGAACATGCCCGCGGTGGTGGTGGGATGAGCACACACGCGGTAACGTTCGCCTCGCCGTGGTGAGCGCGTCCCCGCCGTCCTTCATGGACCAGCAGTCCCAGGACACGGTTCGCGAGGCGCGTGGATCGCAGAGCTTCGCGGTCGTGACCGGCGCGATCGCGCTGCTCGGTCTCCTGATGCAGCTCAGCTTCGTCGCCACCGAGCGCGTGCGCTGGACGCAGGTCCAGACCATCCGCGAGATCTCGATCTCGCTCGTCGAGGCTGCGCTCGCGGCCGCCGTCTTCTTCGGTTTGCGCTGGAAAAAGGCCTTTCCGCGCCACGTCCTGGCCGCCACGCTGCTCTACGTGTTCGCGGCGGCCGCGGCGATCTATCGCGATCTGGGGCTGCTCTCGGCTGCGCGCGCCGGGCTCTATCCGAGCTGGATCTGCGTCCTCTTGCTGGCTTACGCGACGCTCGTCCACGCGGAGAAGCGCACCCACGTGATCCTGGTGGCGGCCTCCGTCGCCGCCTTTCCGCTGACCGCGCTGGTGCTGTACTTGGTCGGGTACTACGAGGCCCGTCCCCACGCGCATCTGCTCGCGAGCTCGTTTTCCGCTTCGCTGCCGACGCTGGTCTGCGGGCTGGCGGGCCTCGCGCTGGTAGCCCGGGGGCGGGAGCAGCGCGCGCGGATCGACGCGATGAGCGAGAGCCTCGTCCAGCTCGGCAGCTACACGCTGGAGGAGAAGCTCGGCGAGGGCGGGATGGGCGAGGTCTGGCGAGCGCGGCACTCGTTTTTGGCCAAGCCGGCCGCGGTGAAGATCGTGCGCGCGGAGATGATCGGCGGAGGCGAGGGGCCCGAGGGCTTGCGCATGGCGAAGGTGGCACTGGCGCGCTTCGAACGCGAAGCGAGAGCGACGGCGCGGCTGACGTCACCGCACACGATCCAGATCTTCGACTTCGGTCAGTCCTCGCCGACCTCGTTCTTCTACGCGATGGAGCTGCTCGACGGCATCGACCTCCACACGCTGGTCTACAAGTACGGCGTGCAGCCGGAAGGGCGGGTGATCACGATCCTCGCGCAGGTCGCCGAGTCGCTCGCCGAGGCCCACGATCACGGCATCATCCACCGCGACATCAAGCCGGCCAACGTGTTCCTGTGCCGGCTCGGGCGCCGACTGGATCACGTGAAGGTGCTCGATTTCGGGCTCGTCCTCACCGACGCCGACTTCGGCACGGGCGACAAGCGCGCGCCGCGCCTCACCGAGGCTGGCCACATCACCGGCACGCCGAACTCGATGGCGCCCGAGCAAGCGAGCGGCAAGCCGATCGACGGGCGCGCCGACTTCTACGCGCTCGGGTGCGTCGCTTACTTCCTCCTCACGGGCACCGACGTGTTCAACGCCGAGAACGTGATGCAGTACCTGGTGATGCACGTGAACGATCCGCCCGAGCCGCCATCGAAGCGCCGCCGCGGGCCGCCCATCCACCCCGGGCTCGAGGCGCTCGTGCTGCGATTGCTGGCGAAATCGCCCACCGATCGCCCCGCCGATGCGCTGGCGCTGCTCGCCGAGCTGGCGCCGCTTGCCGCCGAGCGACCGTGGACGCAAGCCCACGCGCACGCGTGGAATCAAGCCCACGGTATCGCCAGTGTTCCCCCGCCCCGCGCCCAGGAAGTCCCGCAGGACCAGCGCAACACGCGGGTCCTTCGCCCGATGCCTCGCCGTCATTAGCAGCTCGGCGGCCTGCGCGCGGGTGATCGCATCGGGGTCCTCGGCGAGCGATGGGCGGCTCTTCCGGAGCGACGATCTCCGGAGCGTGGTGATCGCTGGCCAGACAGTGCACGTCTACGCGTATGGCGCGGCGCTCGCGGGCGTGTCGATCCCCGACGGCGGCGCGCGCCTCCGCCACGACACGCGCTGCGTCCAGCACGCCCTCCCCGCACCCGATTGGCGCTGGACCATCGACGCGACCAACACGTCGAGCGGCGCCCCCGACCTCGAGCTGGTCGCGGCCGACATCCCCTGCCTCGCGCCCGATCCCGCGCTGAGGCCCGTGCCGAGCGACGCCGCTCAGACCACCTGTCGCGCGCTGACGGCGGTGCACGAGGGCTACACGATGCGCATCGACGCCGTACCGAACATCTGCCTCAGCCTCCCCCAGCAAGCGCGACCGACGTGGGCCGCGCTTGCATCGCTGGTGCTGATCCTCGCGCTCTCGATCGATCCGCCGCGCGCGCCGGTCGCGCTCGATCTCCCGGTCGCCGCCCCACCCGTCGATGTGAACCTCGACACCGGCGTGGAAGAAGAGGCGCTCGTCCGCATCGATCTATAACCCTGGTATACTGCCCGCCGTGCGCCGTCTCGCCTTGTCGCTCGTCGTGCTCGCCTCGTGCGGTGATCGCAACTTTCGCGGGGTCGAGCCGCTGCCGAGCACCGCCGATCTCAAGCTGGTCGTCGCCTGGGACGGCGAGCGCGTCCAGGGCAGCTTGCTCCGCGCGCAGGATCCCACCCGCCTCGACATCGCGGAGGCGATCGACACGGGAAAAACAGTGCAAGTGTGGATCTTCCCGCTCTACCGCGCCGAGCTCGAGACCGCCATCCCCGGCCTGGTCGGCGCGACCGAGGCCGCGGTGCTGGAGGGCTTCCGGCCGGTGATCCGCGCCGCCGGTGGCAGCGCGCTCGCGATCCCGCCCAGCGACGTCGTCCTCGAGACCCACGTCGGCGCAGACACCGGCGCGCAGCTCGAGTTCACGACGGTCCCGCGGGCGCAGTGGGCCTCGCGTGCGATGGAGCGCCCCGATCTGGGCATCGAGGTCGACGATGCGCTCGCCTGCCGTGCGCTCACGGTCGAGACATTCCCGCTGCCGCGCAGCGTTCGCGGCCGCGCGCTGACCGCCGTGGACCGGGACCGCGCGTTCCTCGCCGCCAGCTCGACCGCCGCGAACTATGCGCTGGTGGAGATGAAGCCGCCGCAGTTCACGATCACCCCGATCGCCGGCCTGGGCACGGCGCGATCGTCGATGAGCTGGGACGCGAGCAGCGACACGATCTGGGGGCTCGATGCGACGAGGAAGCCGTACCGGATCCGACCCGACGGCACCAAGGTCGACTTCCCGCCCATCCCGAACGGCGGGACCGCGCAGCTGCTCGCCGCGGGCGCCGATGGGACCGTGGTGGCGCTCGATAGCCATACGTTCCCGCCCCCGGATGGAGCGCAGGTCCCGACCTACGTGCTGTCCGGCGGCCGTTGGAACACGGTCCTCGATTTCACGGTGCTGGACATCGATCTCCTGCGTGTTTCCCACCTCAATCGCTACATCGTGTACGGCAACTGCTGGGGCAATGCGTGGGAGCTCGACGCGAGCCTGTCGCCGCCGATCCGGCACTGGGCGATCGCGCGCGCCGGTGATGGCAACTGCTTCAGCCGCCCCACGGACATGGCGCTCGACGACAGCCAGTACATCTGGCTCGGCGAGAACAAAGACATCAAGCGCGCCACCGAGGACGAGGTGGCCTGGGCCCCTTTCGCGCACAAAATCCCGATCACCAGCGACAACCAGTGGCCCAACGCGCTCGCCGCGATGGGCGAGCAGCGCTTCGCCGTTGCGGGCGTCGGCGGCCAGGTCGAGGTGTGGATCGGCGATCGCTGGTGCGTCCCCAAGGTCGAGCCGGTCGTGGACTGGGAGATGGGCGCGGGCGCGGACGGCGTCGCGTGGTTCGTGTCCGAAGGTCGCGTGATGCGCGCGACCATCGGTGGCGCTGAGCGATAGCCCGTAGTATTACGCCCACTTCGCATGCTGGCTTGTCCCCGCTGTGGCTCGACGTATCAGCGGGAAGTCGTCTATTGCGGCCTCGACGGCGAGAAGCTCGTCCACGTCGAGAGCGATCCGCTCCTCGGCCGCACCATCGATCGCTACGCCATCGAAGGCGTTCTCGGGGACGGCGGCATGGCCCGCGTGTACCGCGCGCGCCACGTCCACCTCGCCCAGCCGTTCGCGGTGAAGGTGCTCTTCGGCGACATGGCGTCCGATCGCGGCCTCGCCGAGCGCTTCCGACGCGAGGCGATGTCCGCCGCGCAGATCAAGCACCCCAACGTGGTGGCGGTGACCGACTTCGGCGTCTCGCCCGAAGGCCTCTCGTTCATGGCGATGGAGCTCCTCACCGGGCCCACGCTGAACGAGGTGCGCCGCCAGGGGCCGACGCCACTGACGCCCGCGCGCATCGCCGCGCTGATGAAGCAGATCGTCGCCGGCCTCGGCGCGGCCCACGCGCTCGGCTTCGTGCACCGCGATCTGAAGCCGAAGAACATCATGGTCGTGAACGAGGGCATCACGCAGCTCGTGAAGATCCTCGACTTCGGCCTGGTGCGCACCATCGACACCGGCGACGCGCGGCTCACGCAGCAGGGGCAGATCTTCGGCACGCCGGCGTATATGGCGCCCGAGCAGATCAGCGAGGCCGAGGTCGACGCGCGCACCGATCTCTATGCGCTGGGTGCGATCCTCTACGAGCTCCTGTCCGGCCGTCCGCCCTTCGTCGGCACGATGACCGAGATCTTCCGCAAGCACCTCTACGAGGCGCCAGCGCCGCTGAGCGACGTGTCCGGTCTCGGCGAGCTCGCGATGGTGCTGCTCTCGAAGGAGAAGAACGCGCGACCGCGCGGCGCGCAGGAGGTCCTGGAGATCATCGACAGCCTCGGCTTGCAGCCTGATTCGGTGCTGGTCTCGGTTCCCCCCGCGCTCGCCGAGCGCAGGACGTCGAAGCCGCCGGTGCGCGCCACCTCGAAGCCGCCGCAGCCGTCGAGCATGATGTCTGGGCTCTCCGCGACCACGCCGCGCCCGGCCTCGCGCCGCCCGTCCGATCTCGCAGGTGGTGTCGGTGAGGTCTCGCCCGCAGCGTCCGCCGCGATCCGCGTCCGCCCCGACGACTCGCTGGGCATCCGCATCGGGGACGACGACGACTCGATCCCCACCGACGATCGCGCGATCGAGCGCATGGCCGCCGACGCCAAGCCGAGCATCTTTCGCACCTTCCTGATCGCCATCGCCCTCGGTGCCGCTGCCGTGGGTGGCTGGCGGGTGTACACGACGCAGATCGCGCCGGTCGTCGCGCCGCCGCCGCCCGTCGACACCACGCCCGATGCCGCGGTCGCGGCGCCCCCGTCACCGACCCCCACGCCGACCCCGGTGACGAAGAAAAAGAAGACCGGTAACGCGCAGGCCAGCGCCGCCGCATCCGCAGCGGCCGCAGCAGCTTCGGCGGCCGCCGGTATGGGCAGCCCGCTCGGCGCCGCGGGCACGGCGATCGCGGGCGCGATGCGCGAGGAGATCGACGTCGATCTGCTCGGGATTCCGAGCGCGCAGTTCGATCCTCCGTCTCCCGCGCCTTCGCCGACGTCGTCGCCTTCGCCCTCGCCCTCGCCTTCGTCTTCGCCGTCGTCCTCGCCTGCGATCGACACGCCGCCGATCGAGGAGCTGCCGCCGATCGAGCTGCCGCCGCCGGCCGAGACCGGTCCGGGCTTCGGCGAGCTCGATCGCGATCTCCGCACCGCGCTCGCCCGCCGCGATCTCAACCTCCGTGATCTCGAGGGCGTAGACGGCGAGGCCGTCCTGCGCTGGCGCACCTGGCGCAGCGTGCGCGGACAGCGCGAGCCTGCCGCCGACGAGCGCAAGGAGACCTACGACGCGCTCACCCAGGCGATCGCGCTGGCCAGCGCGGACATGGGCAAGCTGCTCGCGGCGAAGCGCGATCGCATCCCGCGACGCATCTCGAAGCTCCCACCGAGCCCCGCGCACGACGAGCTCGCGGCCCAGTCGGTCACGCTCGAGGACGAGTCGGTCAGCGCCGGCGACGACATGGGGAAGCGCAGCGCGATCCTCACCAAGCTCACGGCGCTGGAGCTGCGCGTCGATCAGCTGGCCGGAGAGGAGTGATGTGCACGGTCGCCGTCCACGTTGGCCCGCAGTTTTTGATGATCGCCAACCGCGACGAGGCGCTCGACCGACCGTCTTCTCCACCGGCGAATCGCGGCGAGATCTTTGCGCCGCGCGACGAGGTCGCCGGCGGCACGTGGTGGGGCGTCAATCGTCGGCGGATGCTCTGCGCGATCACCAATCGCTTCGGCCACGCGCGTGATCCCGATCGCAAATCGCGTGGGCTCCTGGTGCTCGACGCGCTGCACCAGGGCCTGGTCTTCCACGACGGCGCGACGATCACGCGGCGCGATCTGGTGCCCGGCTGGAACGTGGTCACCGAGCGCAGCCTCACGCCCGCGCTCGAGCCGGTGCGCGAGGCCCGCGTCCTCGCCGCGCTCGGCGCGCACATCCCCACGCCCGAGGAGGCTCGCGCGATCCTCTCGGTGCACGTGACGTCCGATGATCCGCTGGCCG